>Ga0075797_121_pt1 | contig 5611 bp, 6 predicted proteins | sample RifGroC2_FD_68448 | JGI IMG/M metagenome (GOLD analysis project Ga0075797, IMG submission 68448) | Microgenomates (Roizmanbacteria) bacterium GW2011_GWC2_37_13 | reverse complement strand
TATATGACTTCGAAATACCAAAAACTATTAGATTTAATCTGAAAGGAAAATTCAAAAAAGGTGTTTATGGAAAAGATCTAATCTTGTATCTAATTGGGAAACTTGGGGTTGACGGTGCGTCAAAAAAAATCATTGAATTTGGTGGTCCGGGTTTGAAAAACATTTCTCTTGAGCAGAGAATTACTATTGCCAATATGGGGGTGGAGATGGGTGCGAGAACTGCCATTTTTGAGCCTGATGAAGAACTGGAAAAATACCTGAAAAATAAAAATAAATTCCCTTACAAATTTTATTATCCTGATAAAGATTGTCTATACGAAAAAGTCGTTGATATCGATCTATCCAGTCTTGAGCCTTGCGTGGCTTTTCCTCACAAGCAGGGGAATATCACTTTTGTTTCCCAAATGGATTTATACATGAAAAAAAGCCAGAAAAGCAAATCAATGGATTTTGTACCAGTAGAATCATTAAAAATTACCGATGCTTTTTTAGGTGCTTGTACTAATGGTCGCTATGAGGATTTTATCGAAGCAGCAAAAATAATAAAAGGAAAGAAGGTTCACCGAAACGTCAACTTTGTCGTTATTCCCGCTTCGCGAAAGGTCTATAACCGATTGATGAAAGATGGAATTTTGCAAATATTTGCCGACGCCGGAGCCAACATCGAATCGTCAAACTGCGGCCCATGTTTTGGCAAGCATATGGGAGTGGTTGGAAGAGGAGCGCAAATGATCTCCTCATCAAACAGAAATTATATCGGTAGGATGGGGTCGCGCGAGGCCCGGATATTCTTAGCGTCGCCGGTGACGGTTACAGCCGCGGCAGTTGCAGGTGAAATAGTTGACCCAAGAAAATACTTATGAAAAAAAATATTGCAGTTCTACCGGGAGATGGGGTCGGACCAGAGGTGACAATGGAAGCCGTCAAAGTTTTGGAAAAAATTGCGGAAAAATTTAATCACAAGTTTATTTTCAAAGAGGGTTTGATCGGAGCCATTGCAATTGATAAAACTGGTACTCCTTATCCAGACGAAACTCATCAACTATGTTTAAAATCTGACGCAGTTTTATTTGGAGCCATCGGTGATCCAAAATATGATAATGATCCCAAAGCGAAAGTAAGACCGGAACAAGGATTATTAAAAATGAGAAAATCTTTGGATCTTTATGTTAATTTACGCCCAATTAAAACTTTCCCCTTTCTTATTAATCAATCACCATTAAAACCCGAAATTATCAAAGGCGTTGATTTTATATTTGTCCGGGAATTAACCGGTGGAATTTATTTTGGAAAGCCCAGAGGAAGACGAAAAAACGGAGAAGAAGCTTTTGACACTTCAACTTACTCAAGAAAAGAAATTATTAGGGTTGCAAAAATCGCTTTTGATCTAGCAATGAAGCGGAATCGTAAAATTACTGTTGTTGATAAAGCTAACGTTTTAGAAACTTCTAGATTATGGCGCGAAACTGTTCAAGACCAAATGACTAATAACTCATCACCCATAACCATTGAATACATGTTTGTTGATAACGCCGCCATGCAGATAATTAAAAATCCTCGACAGTTTGATGTAATACTTACCGAAAATATGTTTGGAGATATTTTACCTGATGAGGCTTCGGTTATTACCGGATCAATCGGTATGCTACCATCTACTTCCATTGGTGATAAAATAGCGCTTTACGAACCAATCCATGGTTCATATCCGAAAGCAACCGGAAAAAATACCGCAAATCCAATCGGTTCAATTTTATCGACGGCTATGATGTTAGACTATAGTTTCGGACTAAAAAAAGAAAGCCAAGCGGTTTATAACGCTGTCGAAAAAACATTAAATAATGGTTTAGGAACAAAAGACATCGTTGACAAAGATCCTCTATCGACATCAGACTTGGGAAACGCTATTATTAATTTTATTTAATACTTTTTCTGTCATTCCCGCGGAGGCGGGAATCCAGACTAAAATTACCTTATGGATCAAACATTTAAATCTTTCACACATAAGTTTGTTGCTGTCTTGAATAAAAAGATTCCCGTTCCAAATTTGATGAATGCCTTGGGTCATATGGCGGCCGGTTTATCAGCTAATTATCCTAATATTCCTGAAATGCGTTTTGACAGTTATTTCGACCGCGACGGCGGAAATCATAAAAACATTTCTGATAATCCATTTATTATTCTTGCTGCTGACAATTCTAATAAGATTAGAGTTTTAAGAAATTTTTTAATCGAAAAGAATATTCATTTTGTCGATTTTACCTCGACTATGACGGTTGGAACTTATGTTGAACAACAACAAAGAACTAAAGAAACTCCGGAAGCGGAGCTTGAATATTACGGAATATGTCTGTTTGGAGAAATCAGCCAAGTTAATGAACTAACCAGGAAATTTTCTCTTTGGAGATGAATTTGGACTGATATTAACAAACCTTGTTTTGTACTTTCCCGTTAATCCAACCGCTGACATTATTAAATGCAATTTCCGCCCTTCTTACTAAAGCTTCTTTGGTTGCAAAGGCTACATGGGGAGACATGACTGAATTAGTTGTTTTTAATAACTGGTTATCTAGTGAAACTGGTGGTTCTTGAACAAACACATCAATCCCACCACCAGCAATTTTTTTTGTATTTAATGCATCAGTAAATGCCTCTTTATTAATCGTTCCCCCTCTAGACGTTTGGATTACGAATACGGTTGATTTCACTAATTTAAATTCATCCCAACTTATCAAATCTTTAGTTTCACTATTTAATGGAGAGTGAACTGTAATTATGTCACTTCCTGACAATAATGTTTTTAAGTCAGTATATTTCAATCCTAATTGAGTGGCTTCTTTTCTTTCACTATGGCTATACCCAAGCAACTTGCAACCAAACGCCTTTCCAATTTCAGCCACTCTCAAACCAATCGTTCCTGTTCCAACAATCCCCAGAGTTTTTCCATAAAGATCGTTGCCAATTAATCCTTGTCTTGTTCCACCAACCCTAATAACTTCGTTACATTTTGGAATATTTCTTAATAGAGAAATTATTAAACCAAAAGTTAATTCAGCAACAGAATTAGTTGCATAACCGGCCGCATTACAAACAACAATATTTCTTTTTTTACATTCTTCAGTATCGACATGGTCAAATCCTGTAAAAGCGACTGAAATCATTTTAATATTGGGACATGATTTTATCGATTCTTTATCAAAAGGATAATTAACTAACATTAATATTTCTGCATTTTTAGCTCTTTCAATTGCTTCTTTCTTATCCTTTGGTAATGTATCAAAAGAAGTCAGTTCATGGCCTTTATCAGATAGAGTTTTAATAAAAACATCTAATTGAGATTTATCAATCGCCAACGGTTGAAGTATTACTATTTTCATTGTTATTATTTTCTAATTATATATAGGAGTTAAAATCCAAGGATTGTCTGGATTACTTGTTTCTTGTGCTCTAACCACAGTTTTTCCAAGCTCTTCATTTTTATAAGAAAAAACAATATACGAACACCCAGAATATTTCTTAAGTATATCTGGTTGTGTTATTAAATAATTAGCTAATCTATCAGATAAATTTACATTTAGCTTGAACTGTTGAGCTTTACTCATAGGTTGATATTATAACTTGTTTATAATAAAAATGTAATATATTTACGCTAAAATTACAACTGTTAAAATTTTTTAAAATTTTTCAACTTTTATATCTTTTAGTAAAAATCTATTTCTATAAAGAAATTTTTTCTTGTAATAAATATAATTATTTTTAATATCTTCTATTGCCCAATGCAGAAGTTTTTTCCAATCGCCTTTTTTCTTAACACCCTCATTGTCAACTATATTAGCCTCATTGTCATATGAAATCTTATTATGACGATGCAATAATCCTTCATGGTGATTATCATAGTACAAAATCGTAACCCAATTATCCAATATTTTTATATTCAATGAAACGCTAACTATTTCTGTTTGCTTTGTTTTTAGATCGTCGTTATATACATAAATTATTTTATTACTATTTGAAAGTATGATTTCAGATAAATGTCTTTTTTTAAAATTCTCTTTAATTTTTTTCAAATACTTCTTTTTCAATTTATTTTAAAAAATGTAATAAATTATTATATCAACAATTTCATTTGCAAAATAAAAAAAGTTCTGCTATCATTGTTGCTTATCTTATGAAAAATCAGGTTTTGTCAATTGTTGTCCTTATTACTCCGCTTACGGCGGTGTCATGTAATAATTGATAAAAATCAATTAAGACAAGGACCCGCCGAAAGGCGGTTTTTTTATTTTAAAGCTAAAATATGCGAAGAACTAAAATTATCTGTACTATAGGACCAAACACTCAAGATTATAAAAGCCTTCTAAGGTTGGCAGAATTAGGCATGAATGTAGTCAGGCTTAATATGTCTCATGGAGATCATATCTGGCATAGTCAGGTAATCAAGGCAATAAAATCCATTAACTCCAAAGGAAAATATTCTTTATCGATCCTTATGGATACAAAAGGTCCAGAGGTAAGAACAGGAGACCTTAAACATCAACTCATTCTAAAAAAAGGAGATATATTCAACTTTACGATCAGTCGACAAGCTAAATATCAACAGAATACAGTTGAAGTAAACTACGACGGTTTTATCGACGATATAAAAATAGACGACATTATTCTGATAGATGGAGGAATGATAAGCTTCCGTGTTAAAAATAAAACCAAAAATGACGCTGTTTGCGAATGTCTTGATGGTGGCACCTTGACGTCTAGGAGACATCTAAACATAAGAGGAAAAAGCGCCAGATTACCAACAATCACCAAAAAAGACTGGGAGGACATAAAATTTGGCATTAAAGAGGGATTTGATTTTATAGCTTTGTCATTTGTAAAAAACAGGGCAACAATTGAAGAAGTAAAAACATATCTAAAAAAGCAAAAAGCACCAATAGATGTAATCGCCAAAATAGAAAGCGCCCAATCAATTCCCTATATCGACGAAATTATTGAAAGCTCCGACGGAGTCATGGTTGCCAGAGGAGATCTCGGGGCTGAGTTGCCAATTGAAGAAGTTCCTTTGATTCAAGAAGAAATTGTCAGTCAATGCTTAGCATCTGGAAAACCAGTTATAGTTGCCACTCATCTTTTAGAGTCTATGATTGAAAATCCTACCCCAACCAGGGCGGAAGTAACAGACATATTTTTGGCAGTGAGACAAAAAGCAGATGCCATCATGTTGTCTGGAGAAACCGCCGTTGGCCTTTATCCATATAAGGCAGTATCGGTTATGAGTACGGTCGCCGAAAGAATAGAAAAAAGAGTTTTTGAGGATAAAGAAATAAATATTGCCGTGACCTCTGATCCTAAAACAGAGGTTGCCAGAAGCGCTTCCATTTTGGCAAACAATCTTAATAGTGCGGCGATTTTGGTTTTTACAAGAAGAGGTTATATGGGAACTCTTGTCTCAAAATGTAGACCCAACTCTTCCATATATGCTTTCACCAATATGACTTCGGTACGAAGAAGACTAAACTATACTTTACCCCATAATTCAGACCACTGGTCAAGATATGTTTTGACCAGTTAAAATTAAGGTTAAATTATGGGAAACACAATAAGAAGGCAACACCAA
>Ga0075797_119_pt1 | contig 8919 bp, 11 predicted proteins | sample RifGroC2_FD_68448 | JGI IMG/M metagenome (GOLD analysis project Ga0075797, IMG submission 68448) | Microgenomates (Roizmanbacteria) bacterium GW2011_GWC2_37_13 | reverse complement strand
AGTCGCTCGGGCTTTTTAAAACACCCCCCCAAACATTCCGCCTCCGCTTCGCTCCGGCGGTTTTTGGTCTCTCCCTCTTTCATCTTTGTTGGGACGGCATTTTTTTTATTATAATTTCAAATCATTTGATAGAGATTTTTTGTATGATTGAATAGCCTTGAGTTGATTTTCCAAATAAATGGTATATACTTTATCCAAATGAGAAAACAGATTATTGTGTCAGATTGTACTTGCACCACCCACCTTTAGGAGGGAGTGCTTTTGTGCAAATTACCCTCCGAAAGGAGGGATTTTTTATTGATTAAATTTATGGAAAAAATAATTTTAAATTACTGTTGTACTACAACCACCCACTTGTTATGGGAGGATTTGTAGTGGTCTAGAAAATTAATAGTTAAATACAAACCTCCCGAAAGGGAGGTTTTTTTATGAAAGGAGGTGAATAAATATGAATGAAAATGCGATGTTAATTCGAGCTCAAAGAGCGGCTAGTCCAGAAACGCAAGCTAGAAAATTAGCTGGATCAATTTATCCTGGAGTTTTAAAGCCTTTTGCTCGTAGCTTTTATAACCGAGACAATTTATGGGAAAGAGGGTTACAGGCAAGTATTCTAAGCGATCAGCCAATCCAAATGGTTGGATTTTGGGGAATCGGAGGCAAACAAGAACCGGACCGGTATGATGAAGGCTTATTAGCAGAATACGAAGCTATTCGTGAAGCAATAGGCAAACAATATCCACAGGCTGCAGATATGATGTTGATATTAGCTAATGCTCACGGAAGATTTAATGGCTATCAAGATTTTGACGGCTATCTAGGAAATGTAGCTGCGAATGCTAATCAAAGAGGAATAGCCTCAATATCTCTTGATGAACTTTATAGAGATTGGAGAATTTCGTTACCAAATCCAAGTATTCCAGTTGATAAAAAATCAAACGAATGGAAAAAATTTGAAAAAAGCAGAAGGTTTGATCAATTAGTTGAATCAGCAGAAAAACATAGCCAGGTCGGAATAGCACCAGAAGATGCAGCTTTTCATTATTGGATGATGAGAAGGCAAGAAAGAGAACCATTAGCTCAATCGTTTTCAAATGCAATATTACTTGTTAACGGAAGTGAGGATTTAGGAAGAGAAGTTCTTCCTTTAAATATGCCTCATATGTATATGAAAGTCGGTCCTGTTTGGTTTCAACATGATTAATTTCATGTTTATTATTAATTAATTTAAATCGTATGAACAAACTAAAATCAGTTTGGATCAATGAACTTTCTTGGGAAGATGTTAATAATTATCTCAAGAAAGAAAACATCGTTATATTACCAGTTGGAAGTACAGAGGAACATGGGTTAGTTGGTCCTTTGGGCCTTGATAGTTATGCGGCAATTGCCTTAGCTGAAGATGTTGGTAAAAAAACTGGGGTACTTGTGGCTCCACCTTTGTGGTATGGAGATTCAAGTCATCATCTGGGATTTGCTGGAACTATGTCACTTAAAACTTCAACTCTAATATCTGTAATTGAGGATATTAGTGAAAGTTTAGCGAGAAACGGAGTAAAAAAAATTCTCATAATTAATGGTCATAAGAGTGCTAATTTACCTGCATTACTTAGTGCTGTTAAAAATTTACATGAATTCAAGTTACAAAATGTATTCTTTGCGGTTGCCGATCCAATGAAGATCGCCAAAGGCATCGCATCAAAGATCAAAGACAATATTGAACACCATGTTGGGGAACTTGAAGTATCTCATGTCTGGTATAAATATCCTCATCTTATAAAGAAGGATAAATTGACCAAAAAAGGAATAAATTTTGAAAAGATTTTTTCCAAATATTCCCAGTATGATCTTTTTGGAAAATCAGGAGAAGTAATTGATATTCCGTGGAACAGTTATGAACAAAAAGCTTTTGCGCCAGATGGATCGTTTTCTGATTCATCAAAAGCGTCACCAAAAAAAGGGAAAGAATACCACGATTACATGGTAAAAGTCCTTGTTAATTTTATTGATTGGTTGAGAAAGTATAAAGGCCCTATTGGATCGGTAATAAAGAAGTAATCAATATTTTTTATCAAAAAACTTAAAAGAGATTAAATTCACTATATATTTTAGTGAATAAAAAGTAAAAAATTTAGTCGAATTATATAAATCAATATTAGTTAAAATCCTAATACTCTTACCATCAGGGAAATTGAAGTAGAATTGTGGACAGCGTTGCAAAGGGATACTTTAAATTTGGCCGGAGTCGCCGTAAAAAAAGAACAGAAGAAAAAACGCAAATTTTTTTAAAGAACTTTTTACAATTTAAAAACTTTTAAACACCTTTGCCAAACTTTCTCCCAATACATGAAGTTTGAACTCTAAAAAATAACCGTATGGCGTCACATGGGTTATGATGTGACGTTCTTCAAGAGAGTTTTTTAAACCCTCTATTAATTTTTGGGCGAACTCTGGAGATGACTTACTTTCAGATAAATGTGCAAAAGAGTGCAAAACTACAGTATTTGTATTGGTCTTCTTTAATAACCATCTGATATTATCGATCGCTTTTCCTCTTAATTTGTTTTCTCTCTCCTCATCTTCTTTTTCAATATGTATGAACACTACAATTCCTTCATTAATTTTTTCTTCCTTTTCTTGAGTATCGACGTTTTCCAATGTCTTACTGTATGTTTTGTACCAAAACTCACTCACATGGAACATTAATAATTTCATAATTTTATTCCCGTTAAACCATAGTGATATGGTGGAAGCGGAATTATATTTCCTTCCAACTTGAATCCTGCTTCGGTCAACCAATTTTGACATTGTTCAGGTTTTGGCCGGATACTCATAGATGGACCGCGTGGTGTGGTAGAGTCATAATTCCAGTGAATTATACTAACTTTTCCTTCGGTAGCGAGTATCCTTTTTGCCTCCGCTAATAATTTCAAAGGCTCCTCAACGTGTAAGATGTTAAATAGCATTACACGATCACAACATGAGTCTGCAAGTCCAGTCCCGTCAGCAACAAAATCTCTTTGAAGTAATACCACATTCTTTAAACCTTTTTGTCTGACTTTTTCTTGAGTAATACATATCATATCCTTATCAATATCAATAGCATAAACTAAACCTTTTGTTCTTCTTACTGCCGGAATGGTAAACGTTCCATACCCACAAGCTAAATCAGCTATATTCCCAACGATATTTTGTATGCCTAATTTATCCAAGATGTCATCTGGATTGAAAAAATTATTCCACGTTTGTTCATCTGGCATCCCACTTTGTCTTGTTTTCATTTTTTTCTCTAAGAAAAGTTTAAATCTTTTATCATTTTGTTCCCACTGTAAGTAGTATACAAAAAAATGTTATATTTATACTCATCGCCGAGCCATACTAAAATCGTCTACGGTTGCCATAATTATGCTTTTTTCTCCTTTTTATTTTCTATCTTTTCTTTTAATCTACGTAACTTATCATACCCACTTTCCATCGCTTCTTCAAATAGTTTATTCACTCCACTTTTATTTAATGAACTTATAATAACTTCGGTTACACCACCTTTCGTTGCCACAGACTCAATTAATTTAGAAGGGGTTAGATTGTTATTAATAAGATAATTAGTTGTTCCCTCAAATATTTTTAAAGCAATATTAATAGATTCCGTTTGGGAAAAACCCTGATTTTCTGCATAGCTTGATATAAGATTTATAAAATAAGCCGATATTGCCGGACCACATCCTGTGACTAAAGTCAAAACATCTAAATCTTCCTCTTTCTTGACTATAAGAACTTTTCCCAATAAAGAAACCAATCTAATAATGTCTTGCTTTTCTGAATTAGAAATATTTTTGTTAGCAAAAAATCCAATTACTCCTTTATTTTCTGAAACGGGAATATTTGGCATAAGCCGGATAATCTTTTGGTTTTTATTTGTGTAACTAAGTAAGATTTTCAAACTGACTCCGGCAGCGACAGATAATATAATTTTATTATCAGTAAAGGGTGCGATTTCTTTCAAAACCTCTTTAACCGTAAAAGGTTTAACGGCAATAAAAATATAATCGGCTTTTTTTGTGACAGCAACGTTGTTTAATTTATTGGAAACAAAAATATTTGATCTTTTTATTTTTCCACTGTTAATCAAACCCTTAATTATTGACTGTCCCATATGACCAGCACCAATGACGGCAATTTTTTTATTCTCTAGTATGACCTTTTCCATAGACGATCCATTTATAAATTGATAATTCCTTAAGTCCAACTGGCCCACGGGCATGGAGTTTACCGGTGGCAATTCCCATCTCCGCCCCCAACCCAAAAACATAACCGTCGTGTAAACGGGTTGAGGAGTTTACAAAAATTGTTGCGGAATCAATCGATTGACAAAATTTGTTTATGGCAATTTTATCTTGAGCAATAATTCCTTCGGAATGTTTTTTACTGTAAGTATTAATAAAGTCAATCGCTTCTTCCAAAGAATCAACAATTTTAATCGACACTTTCATTCCCAAAAATTCTTGATTCCATTTACCTTTAATTATTTCCACTTTATTTTTCTCGAAGCTTTTAATAATTACTGATAATAATTTATCTTTTAGATCTTTATGGATGACAACTGTATCGAGGGAATTACACGCAGAAGGTTTTGTAATTTTTGCGTTGATTAATATTTTCTCAATGATTGATAGATTGGCACTTTTATCTATGTAAATTCTAGCTCCACCAGATGAATGAGCTAATACTGGAATCGAAGAATTATTTTGAATATTTTTAATCATTTCATAACCACCGCGGGCAATTATTAAATCTATCATGTCATTTCTCTTCAATAATTTTCTGACAATATTTTTATTTTTTGATTGAATAAAATAAAGTGCTTCCTTTGGAAAACTGGATTTAATCAAAGATTTTTTTATGCATTCATATAAAACCAAGTTGGTTTCTAATGCCTCTGATCCACCTTTTAAAATTGCAACATTGCCAGACTTTATACAAAGACAGGCAACATCAATTGTCACTTCAGGTCTCGATTCATAAATAATTAAAATCGTGCCAATCGACACCCTAACCTTGTGTATTTCCAAACCAGTATCATTAATTTTCTTTTCGATAATCTCTCCAATTCCACTATCTAAAGCTCTGACCTGTTTGACTCTTACTATAATCTTTTTTAAATCCGTCACTTCAAGTTTTAACCGTTGGATGAAAGCTGCTGATAATTTATTTTTCTTAGCATTTTGCAAATCCTTTTTATTGGCAGATAAAATTATATCTTTATTATTTAATAACTCATCTGCTAAATTTGTTAAAAAAATATTTCTTTCTTTCTCTGATTTATTTGAAAGTTTTATAAAAGAATCTTTAATCGTTTTTAAATTTATGGAATTTTTCATAAGATTGTTTTTAGTAAAATGTTTTTTAACTTTCCATCCACTATTTCCGTCTCAATATTTTTTCTTTTTAGAAGTTCTATAACTTCCCGTTTTGCCGCGCCTCCACCGACTCCGTATTTTGATCCTTTCATGGTCGAAAGCATAATAAATTTTTTGGCGTCCAATAAACTTGTAATTTCCGCTCCCAAAAAATCATTACCGGAAAAACTATTTAAATCTACTACATCGTTTTCATTAATTAAAGGAATGAATCCAGCGTGAAGATAACATTTCAAAATATTGGTTATATCTTTTGAGTTTAAGTCTTTCTTGGTAAGTAGAACTTGAGCTACTTGTAAATTCTTATTTTTAAAAATCATATTAAAATATGAGATTAATATTGCTTGGCCAATTCCCGCGGCCACTCGTTTTTTTATTAAGTCTTTATTATTGATGTCAACAAAATTAGAACCCAAACCAACGGCACCAGAAATAACCAGAACCAAATTAAGCCCCGCTTCCTTTAAAGAAGCTACTTGACTGGCGATATGACCCACTCGATATTCATCAAGTTTATTTCGCTCGGTCAATAAGACACTGCTTCCAATTTTTATCACAAATATTTTTTCCATAAAAAAACCCTCGCCACTACCATCTATTAATAAAAAATAGATTGATAAGGACGAGGGATTATTCTCGTGGTACCACCTTACTTCGACCCAAAAAAATACACTAAACCAATTTAGTGTATATTTCAGAACCGACACACCTTGGTTTTATTTGTACGGTGTCCTTCCGTCGTACTCATCGTACGCAGCTTGTTTGGCGGGAAACCAAACTTGACGCTTTTGCGAATTATTAAGATAATTATAACAAAGAATAATGAATAATCAAATTAAATCTATCATGAATGCTATAATAATTTTATGAAATTAGGAATTATCATCAGTCAGAATAATCCAGAAACCGTCTGGAATGCATTTCGTCTCGCCAATCTCGCATTAAATAAAGGTGATACCGTTTCTATATTCCTTACCGGAAAAGGGGTGGAATATGAACGTTTAAGTTCTCCTAAGTTCAACATTAAAGAACAGGTTAAAAAATTTTTACAATCAGAAAACGCAAAAATTGCGGCTTGTGGAACATGTTTGACAATTAGAAAACAAAACAGCAGTCAAGAATGTCCGGCAGGTGGGATTGAAGATTTATATAGTTTAATTATTAATTATGATAAAGTTATAACTTTTTAAAAAAACTATGGACTTTGACTATACCGTAACAACGGAAAAAACATTCGGTGAAGCTGTGGCTGCAGTTGAGCAAGAAACAAAGAAGGTTGGTTTTAGGGTTCTTTATACCCACGATGTTACCGCTACGTTAAAAGAGAAAGGTTTTCAGATTGAGCCCTTCAAGATTATTGAAATTTGCAATGCCAAAAGTGCATATGCGATACTTAAGGCTGATATAAAAATTGGGTTATGTTTGCCGTGTAAGATAAATATTTATATTAAGGACGGACAAACTTTTATTTCCGGTATGAGGCCGATCATTTTGTCCCAGTTTTTCCCTCAAGCAAACCTTGGTAATTTACCGAAAAAAATTGACCAAATAATTCAAAATATTATTAATAATTCCAAATAAAAATATGAGAAAAATTATAATGTTGGGAATAATAGCTCTGTTAGTATTTTTAGTTACATCGAAAGTATTAGTTGTTTCGGCTCAGGGTATGATGGGTTATTTTAATTCTTCAATTGATAAAGCAACAATACAAGATCAACAAGCAGAAGAACAGGAAGGTAAAGTTTTGTTAAACAACCTCGCCAACAAAACCACTACTTGTCCTAAACTTAGTAATGCCGACTTTGAAAAGATAGGTGAATATTTTATGGGACGCTCGATTGGTAATACTCAAAGACATATTTCTATGAATGAAATGATGAAAAGAATGATGGGTGAAAAAGGCGAAGAACAAGCACATCAAGCCATGGGTAAACGGTTGAGCGGTTGTGATGCTTATGCGGCTTTTCCGACACAAGACGCCGGTTTTTTACCGATGATGGGAATGCTCGCTGGGTCAACTGGCATTATGGGAAATTTTTACGGAAGCATGATGAATAACGGTTGGGGTCTTTTTGGAGGACTAACTTGGATTCTTATAACAATCTTTTTAATACTCGGAATAATATATTTTTGGAAAGGCATAAGTAAGAAAAAATAATATTTACATTACTTTTCACCTACCGTTATAAGATAGTTAGACCAATTTTTTTATAAAGGTCAGCCATTTCCTGATTAGTTAATCTAAATACTTTTCCTTCATTGTGATAAATATTTTCAACTTTAAAAAGTATTTTACGAAGTAGACCCTCAATACACATATCTAAAATTAGAAGTTTTCCTCCAGGTTTTAATACTCTCACCATTTCTTTTGCTGATTGAAAAGGATCAGGGTGGTGATGAAAAGAACTAGCGCAAGTAACATAATCAAATGAATTGTCTTTATACGGCATATTAACTGCTGAACCCAGAGTTATTTTTACACTCGGTTCATTATCAAATTTATTCTTGGCAACCTCAACCATCTTGGGAGTAATATCAAGTCCGAATAATTTCATACCATTATTTAAAGCAAGTAAATTTTTTAGTAATATCCCGGATCCACAACCAACGTCGAGAAGTGAAGAATCTTTCTTAGGATTTAATATCCTAACTATTTTAGAATTTGTTTGTCTGAAAGTAACCGAAGTAAATGGGTTATCATAATTTTCTGCCCACTTAGTAAATTGATTAATACTGTTTTTTTCGAGTTGATGCATTGAAGGTAATTATAGGTGAGGCGGTAATCAAAATAAAGGCTAAATTAATTTAAAATAATAACCTTAACCGGTCGGAACAAATAACTAAAAAGCAAAATTAACGATTAGTTCCCCCTCACCTTTTCTCTGAAGAGGTGAGGGGGTCAGGGGGTGAGGAGATTAAAATTGGTCGATCTGAAAATGCCGCTCGATTGCGGGTATGGTTTAACTCAAGGATTTACAACCCGCAATGGAGCGAGTCCCGATAACCTTATTCCTACCCAACTATAGAAACAGATCCAACCATATCTCTCTGAGTTGATTTGGATTAAGATTACCTTTTTGAGCAAGATATCCAAATCAACTGAGAGAGAAAGATAGAACCAAACTTCTTCAAGTATTCCCCCAAGGTTGGTATTAATTTAGGGACGGGCATTTTCTTTCGACCATATTCCTTATTCCCCAGTTTGCCTTATACCTTAGTTTTATAAAGGGAGTCTTTCGACAGAGAGAGGGAACCTGACACAACAGTGAACCGAACGACAGAGAAAGATGACCGAAATTAAAATTGCTTTGACTTGACCGGTTGAGTAACTTCCGGTCAAAGGCGACTGACTTTGTCAGTTGCCCAACTTTGTTTCCTGTCTTTCTCTTCTCCCCTGTCTTTCTGCCGTCCCAACAAAGATGAAAGAGGGAGAGACCAAAAACCGCCGGAGCGAAGCGGAGGCGGAATGTTTGGGGGGGTGTTTTAAAAAGCCCGAGCGACT
>Ga0075797_116_pt1 | contig 24667 bp, 20 predicted proteins | sample RifGroC2_FD_68448 | JGI IMG/M metagenome (GOLD analysis project Ga0075797, IMG submission 68448) | Microgenomates (Roizmanbacteria) bacterium GW2011_GWC2_37_13 | reverse complement strand
AGGAGAGTAAAAAAACGTCAAGATCTTAAAAGATTATGGGATAGTCTAAAAAACAAAATTTGCCGTTTATAGACCCATTATTTGAAACATAAACTTCTTTTACTAAAAAAGTATCTTTTATTACAGATAGCCAATATTCTGTCTCCTTGGTTTCTTTTTTAACTATTGTATATTTTGCTATAAAATCTTTTCTCGACGTTGAGGCGTCAGCTTCACGATCGTTTGCTCCCATTGAAGTTAATGATGACGAAATCTGTTCTATTATTGGTAAATTTTCTACAGTTTTAGGAATCTTTTTTACAATATTATTAAAACAACTAATAACAAACTTATAAATACGCTTATGAATGTCCTTCTCTGTATTTGAATATTTGTTCATTTGTATATTTGATTATTTGTAGTATTTGTTTATTAATCTGTCAACGGACTATACGCTACAAAACATCTTGTTTGAACTGTCAAATCAAATTATTTTCTTCAATATGCCAATTTATTTGCTTATTTGTCTATTTGTAGATTTGGTTATTTAATTCCCTCTTCCCGCCATATCTTACTTTATGTTCTTGACCCCGCTAGAACTCTTACCTCCTCCCGAGGTCTACGTCCTCGCGTCGGAGGAGCGAGTCTACGGGGTCTGCGGGGTAAACCGTGCTTCGCACTGGTTTACCCCTTGACAGTGAACAAATGTTTACTATAATGGAATAATGATACAAGACAGATTAAACATTCTTAAAAGATTCTTCAAAAAAAATAGGCGGCTCCCATCTTATTCGGAGATGCTCAAGCTTTTTGGTTTCTCATCCAAAAACGCCGTCTTCAAGCTTATCAATAAATGGGTCGATGCCAATTTTTTAAAAAAAGACAGTGGCAAATTGGCGCCGACGTCAAAATTTTTCGCCCTGCCTCTTTTAGGAAATATAAAGGCTGGCTTTCCTATTCTAGCCGAAGAAAATAAAAACTACCTCACTCTAGATGAATATCTTATTGGCGATCCCCAATCCTCTTTTCTTCTCAAGGTTTCCGGCGACTCGATGACCGGAGTCGGAATATTCGAAGGAGATATTGTCATCGTCGAGAAGAAAAAAGAAGCCTATATAGGCGACATTGTCTTGGCCCAGATCGACAACGAATGGACCTTGAAAATATTCAAAAAAGACCGGGTGAAAAAAATGGTTTTTCTTGAAGCGGCTAATCCACATTATCCCCCCTTCTACCCTAAGCGCGAACTACAGATCTATGGTGTGGTACGAGCCGTCGTCAGAAAAATCAATTAAATCTAGAAGTGATCTGTTTGTCGAGGTCGTCACCGTTTGATAATCTTTTATTATCAACAGAATCAGTCTTTGATTGTCTTTATCCAACTCTGAAAAAATGTCGTCAAGAAGAAGGATTGGTTTCTTGCCATAAATTTTTTCATAAAAATTTAGCTCGTTTAACTTGAGCCAAAAAATGGCCAATCTTTCCTCGCTTCGAGCGCCATAAAGATTGACATTCATTTCCCCAAGATATATTTGAAAGTCGTCTTTTTGCGGACCAACTATTGTCCTTCTTAATCTTTTTTCTTCACTAAAATACTCCTCTATCCTTTCTAAATTAATTTCATTTTTTTGATATTTTATCGAAAAGATTTTCGAATCTATTCGTTTATGAGAATTGAGGAACTGTGCATATTCGTCTCTTTTTTTTGTGATATATTGGCCGTTTTCGATTAAATATTTGTTCCAAAATAAAAGCTGCTCTCTAAGTTCAGCTTCATCATATATCGTCTCCAGAATTTTATTTCTTTTTCTCAAAGCTTGATGATAGTTGTTGAGTCTAGATTTATAAACGGGATCGGTGATCGACAACAGATGGTCGAAATAATCCCGACGCAGGGAAGGCGGACCGATAATAATTTCTATTTGCTCGGGGGAAAAAAGTACCACCGGGATAACTTCTTTTAAATAAAAATTTCGTATTTTTCTGGTCTTTCCTAAATAAAAATTTTTGACCAAGTCTAATTTTTTTTTGGCAAAATCTATTCTCACTGAAACTGAATCGTTATCTCCTATTAATTCTCCCTCAACCGTTGACTCCAATTCTCCAAGCTTTATCAATTCTTCTTCTTTTGTATCACGGAAACCGGCTCCTTTCAGGAGAAAATTTATGGCTTCCAACAAATTGGTTTTCCCGCGGGCGTTTTTACCAAAAATAAAGGTAAGACGCGGGTTAAAGGTAAAAGTATTACCTGTAAAGTTCCGAAAATTGTGAAGGATAATCTTTTTTAATAACATTTATTTCTTCTTAAACAGGTATTTTGTTTCAAAAAAACTAGGCAGTCTAAATACGTTTCTTACCTCTCCAATTTCAGAAAATGAAGAAAATAACCTATCCCAATATTTTTTGGAAAAAAGAGAAACGTTGGAAAAATCAGGTTGGTGGGTAAATTTTAGCCAAAGATTTTCTCGTGTATAAATTTTGTGGAAAATATATTTCTTAGAAACCCTTATCATTTCTCTAATCGATTTTCTTATCTCTCCCCGGTCGAGATGCTGCAGTAAATCGAATGTAACCACTAGGTCAAAATGGTTGTCTGGATAAGGAATGTTGGTCGCGTCTCCCAATTTGATATATTTTCTCACCATCGAGTTCGACATTGATCGGGCGTATTCGGAAAAATCAAGGCCATAAGCCTCTATTCCAAAAAACCTTAACCACCCGACTAGCCTACCCAACCCGCAGCCGACATCAAGACACGTCTTTGGATTTAACTGAATTTTTATATAAAAAGCTCTCAAAAAATCTTTTATATCGTGAAAAAAAGCCCCCAAAGTAGATTCGGCATGTTTTACTCTGTGACCGCCTTTTTTTCCAAGATAATAATCGCGGTCGAAAAAATACGATTCGATATTGAAGGGCATGATAACTGTTCCCTTAAACGGTTCTCCGTCAATAATCTTTTCTAGATTTTTGAAGTCGTGTCCATTGGCGACGATGACTGTCAAACCCAACTTTTGAGCTAGCGGAGTAGCAACCGGGTCAAATGGACTGTTGAATCCAGGCGACCACTTGCTACCGGTTATTTTCAGCATCTCGCCCCAGGTGATTTTTTTGATGAACTTGGCGTCGGCAAATTTTTTTGGATCTTTATCGTAGACGCCGTCGACGTTTGAAAGATTGACTATTAACTGGGCTCCATAATCTCTAGCGAGAATAACAGCGTCGTAGTCTGTAGACCAGCCTGGTTTCCAGCCGGCGCCGATTGCCACTGGCTCTTGCCAATTGAATAGCTTTTTTTCATAGTTGGTAATAATTCTCGGGTTGGCAATGTCTTGAAAGATTGTCCTTAAAAGATGGGCATTAAAACGAGTAGCGTGAATACCCAACCAGTCGAGATCCTCGTTATTGATGTCTCCTATGACCTGACGACCAGCTTCTTGATAATGGCGGGCGATATTGCCGCCGCCGGCAACCAAAAAAAATCTTTTACCCTTGGTCACTTCTCGACGCACTAGTTTATTGAGATTAGATAAAAATTCCGTGTCAACTCCACCATTAGGAACAATTAAACTACCGCCGACGGAGATAATGATTGGCGGTTCTTTTAATTTGAAAAACATAATAGGCAAAAATCCCTTCTATTATATATGAAAATTGTTGCTTGTTCAAATTATTCCTTGCTGGAGACCGAATATAGTCGACAGTAGACGCACGATAAGATATGAAAATATTAAGAGGATAAAGCCAATTAATCCTGTGGTTATTTTGGCTTGAGCAGCTTTAAGTTTTTCCGGATTGCCTTGAGACATCATATAATCAAACCCGCCCCAGATTAAAACAAAAAGAAGAATCACACCGGCAAAAGGAACTAAAAATTCCAAAACTCGACTGACCAACTGACCTAAATTTTCAATCGGCTGTCCTTCCGCTCCTTTAAGCGGCCCCTCTATTGTCTGCCCACCGAAATTAACTGACTGGCTTAGTAGCTGGTTTTTCATTTTGTTTGACTACATTTTTCTTTCCGCATTTTGGACAAAGCGCCGTATAATTTTTCACTACTTCATTCTCAAAATTATTTCCGCAATCTTTACAATTATATTTTTGAAAATTTTTCTCGACCATTTGAGTTTTTTCAATATCAAAAACAAGATTCCCTTTTTCAACTCTTACGCGAATCACGTCGCCCATTTTAACTTTAGACTCAATTATCAAATTGGAAATCGGATTTTCAATCAGCTTCTGAATGGCCCGCTTTAGAGGTCTGGCTCCGTATAACGGGTCAAAACCTGTCTGGACGATTTCTTCAACCACTTCGTCTTGATAAAAGAAGTCCATCTCTTGATCTTCTAAAAGTTTACCAACTGCTTTAAGTTGGAGTTTGACGATTTCCGCCATATTTTGAAAATTCAACGGCTCAAAAACCGTCACTTCGTCAAACCGGTTGACCAACTCTGGTTTGAAGAATTTCAAAAGCTCTGTCATAACTTTTTCTCTAATTGGTTGAAAATCGGTTTTTGACTTTTGCTTGTCCGCTTTTTTCATCATTTCTTCCTGTATCATCTTTGTTCCAATATTTGACGTACAAATCACAACCGTATTTTTGAAGGAAATTACGTGGCCTTTATTATCAGTTAACCGGCCATCATCCAAGATCTGGAGAAGGATATTAAATATGTCCGGGTGGGCTTTTTCAATTTCGTCAAAAAGGACGACGCTATATGGTTTCCTCCGAACCTGTTCAGTCAACTTTCCTCCCTCCTCATAACCAACATATCCCGGCGGAGCACCGAGAAGTTTTGCCACCTCGTGTTTTTCCATATACTCGGTCATGTCGAACCTGATCATCAAGTCCTCACTTCCGAAAAGCACATCGGCCAAAGTTTTAGCCAGTTCGGTTTTTCCGACTCCTGTGGGCCCAAGAAAGACAAAGCTGCCAATCGGCCGGGTCGCCGATTTGAGACCAGCACGACCGCGACGGACTGCCTGCGCCACCGAGGCAACCGCCGTCTCTTGATTGATGAGTCTTTTATGAATAATCTCTTCAAGGTGAGCTAATCTTTCTACTTCAGAAGAAGTAATTTTGGCAACAGGAATTCCAGTCCAACGGGAAATAATATCTTTAATGATATCTGGAGTAACGCTCGTTGTCGTTTGTCCTTTTTTTAAGTTATATTCTTCTTGTTTTATCTTTAACTCGTCTTGAATTTCCGCGATTTTTGACTTTAAGATCCTTGACTTGACTTTGTCTCCTTTTTTGTCGCTTTCCATCATCTCTTGGCTAAGTTCTTTGATCCGCGTGTCCAAGGACTTTATTTCTTCGGGCAGTGAAATCAAAGGCAGACGGACAGCCGAGGCCGCCTCATCAATTAGATCAACCGCCTTATCCGGAAGAAATCTGTCACCGACGTAACGCTTTGATAGCCTAACCGCTGATTCAATGACGTCTTGAGGAATCTTTACCCGATGAAAAGCTTCATATTTGTCTTTAATCGCCATTAACATCTTTATTCCCTGTTCTTCTGTTGGCTCGGGCACTAAAACAGGCTGAAACCTTCGCTCCAGGGCTGGATCTTTTTCAATATACTTTCTGTACTCTGTTAGAGTCGTTGCTCCTATTAATTGAATCTCGCCTCTTGCTAGGGCTGGTTTTAAAAAATTAGACGCGTCAAGCGACCCTTCCCCGCTGGCGCCGGCGCCAACGATGTTATGAATTTCATCGATAAATAAAATGATTTGACCTTGGCTGCCTTTTACCTGTTCAATCAGATCTTTCATTCTCTCTTCAAATTCACCCCGATGCGATGCTCCGGCTAAAATACTCATCAAGTCCAACTGTAAAATCCTTTTATTTAAAAGCGGCTCGGGTACTTCTTTGGCGACGATTTTTTCTGCCAGCCCTTCAACAATTGCTGTTTTGCCAACGCCGGCCTCACCAACCAACGAAGGATTATTCTTGGTCCTTCTTGATAAAATATGGATGACTCTTTCAATCACTTGAGAACGTTCAACAACAGGATCCAATAGTCCTTGAGTTGCTTTTGCCGTTAAATCTATCGTGAACTGCTCGAGGGCTTTTTTCTTTTTTTCCGCCTGTTTTTCTTCTTCGGTCAAGCCTTCTTTTTTGCCGGTGATTTTTTTATTTAAGTCTTCTTTTTGAACGCCTAATTTAGCTAAGATCCTCGCGCCTGCTCCTTCTCCTTCCTCATATAACGCCAAAAAAAGATGCTCTGGAGCGATAAATTCAAAACCCAATTTTCTGGCAATGACCAGTGCATTATCAACAATTCTTTTTATTCTCGGCGAGACCTGGACCGGTCGGTCGACTGTCCCCCTTTTGTAAATTTTATTTAGCTCGTCCTGGATAACTTGCGGCTGAATCTTTAGTTCGACTAATAAATTATAAATTTCGCTGTCTGTTGTCAACCCAAAAAGGAGGTGCTCGCTGTCGACAAAGTCAGCTTTTAGTTCTTTTGTTTTTGTTTGAGCGCTCATCATCACTCTGTTTGAACGTTGAGTCAGATGGGTCATAAGATCTAGATTAGTGTTTGGTTGTTGGTGACTGGTGACTGGTTGAGGAGCTGTTTTATCATCAGGTTTTTTTTGACCATCAGCAGAAGCTGGAAGATTATTATTGGAAACTGAAGAATTGCCGTTAATTTTAAGATTTGGCGGCGCCACTCCATTCCCGCTTGTATTACTCACTGGTTTTTTTATAAAATCAAAGAAATCGGCCATAAAACCATTATATGAGAAAAACAATCATTATTGCAAGTACCATTCTGGTTTTTATTCTGTTTATTATCTTTTTTGTTTCCCGTTTCAAAAACCAGTCACCAGCCACTAGTAACCAATCACTAGTCACTCCTACTGCTGTCATATTAGAAGAGGATCAGGAATCAAGAATCAGGAATCAAGAATTAGTTAACAGTGCTTTATCTTTTACTCCTTATGAGGATGAAAACTTCCGCTTTGATTATTCGGCAGAAACAAATAAACTCGTGGTTCAAGAAAAAACTCCCGAAGCTCGAGAAAAATTTTTTGAGTGGACAAACCAAAACGGACTACCAGAATTGGCCGGAAATCCTGAATTAGTGGTTTTTGAAAATCAAAATAACAATCTAACAATTCAGCAATTTAACAATTCTGATCAGGATTTCGACCCTGTCATCGATTTTCTTAACATCTTTCTCAACTTCGGCCGCGGCGAGGAAAATAGTAATCAGAATTTTCCAACTTCCAACCTCCAACTTCCCAATCAAACTTCAAATCTCCAACCTCCAACGTCTGGTTTTATATACTATGCTCAATGTGATAGTCCCTACGCCGATTTACCTTTACCAGACGGCAGCTGTAATCTCTGCCAGGCCGGCTGCGGCCCGTCGACTGTCGCTATGATTACTGCTTCTTATCTGGGCCCAAATTTTAATCCGCAAACCATCGTTGATATGTACAAATCCCGCGGGTTTTTGCTAAGCTGCGCCGGGTCGCGATACTCTGATGCCAAATCTCTTCTGCAAAGCTTGGGGCTGAAAACCACCGACTACCTTGTCTTTGATTATGAAAGCAGCGACCAGGTTGTTTCGGACTTTAAAAAATATCTTGATGCCGGCTGGACTTTTTTTACCCTGGCCAATTTCAAGGAAAACGGCGGCGGTCATTATTTCTGGGTCACCGAGATTGACGATACCGGTAATATCTGGGCCTATGACCCTTACTATGGTCGATTTGAAGCGCCGCCAATTAACGAAAACAGTCGTTACCCGTATCCTAAATATAGGCTGGCGTTTGGGGTTAAAAAATAATTTAGAGTTCAGAATTTAGAATTATGAATTGAATTTAGAAATTAGAATTTTAAAAAATCTAAATTATAAATTTCATTCTGAATTCTTAATTATAAATTCTAAATTATTAAATATGAACACACCTAATATTAAAATCTATCTAGCGGTTTCCGGAGTTTTAATTATCCTATTCTTAATCGTCACTTTTGTTCCCTTCGGCAAAAAATCAACTAGCAACCAACCACCAACAACCAATTTCCCCACACCGACCTCGGTTGAAATTAACCAGATACCTGACACCAGTAACCAATCACCAATGGTTGAGTCCGTCGACTTCACCGGCGCCGCCGAAGAAGAACTGCCCCCGGAAGTAATGGACGCGGCCTTACAAAAACAGGACTTAAGAAACAAAACTCTTTTTGACACCGGGCTGTTTCAAATAGATTTTGACTACGGAGAAGACAAGTTCGTCGTAATCTTGGCCGAACCAAAAGGAGAAAATAGACAGCAGTTTAACCAATGGCTAAAAGATAACTATCCAAGTCTGAATGTGAATCAGTTCAACTTCAAGTAAATTTAGAGTTCAGAATTCTAGATTCTAAATTGACATTAAGGTATTGTTTTCATTACAATAAAATATGATCTATTATTTGAAATCTGCATTTGGTTTTCTAAAGAAAGTCTTTCTTGTTATTGCCGTTTACTTTGTCATCATTAGTCTATTTTCTTTTTTCATAAACAAAGATAAGATTAATTTACAGTCTCGCACCGACCCGATTGAGAAAAACCGTGCCGAAATCTACAAGGTCATCAACGATAAAGAGCTTAATAAAACAAAAGAAGGAAAATTGACAGTCGCCCTTTACCGCGCCACCATGTGCGGCATGATCGGCGAAGCCTGCACTGACAATCCCAAAGATGCTGATAAAAACTACAATAAAAGCATATTTGGATTTATTACTAATCTTATTATCCTTCCCTATGCTAATCCGCCTGCCTCCGGAATCTACTGGGCTTATTCAGGATTACAAAATGCCGGCTTTATTCCAAAAACCTATGCTGCCGAAGGCATCGGCTTTGCCGCCATCAAGCCTTTTTCCAATCTCTGGAAGATCTTCCGGGACCTTTCCTACATGCTTCTTGTCATCGTCCTCATAGCAATCGGCTTTATGGTCATGTTCAGAATGAAGATGAATCCCCAGACCGTCATCAGTGTCGAAAACGCCCTGCCCAAAATCGTCATCTCCCTCATCTTAATTACCTTTTCCTTTGCCATTGCCGGATTTATTATTGATCTTCTCTATATTATTATTGGCTTAATCGTTTCGGTAATGATCAATGATCCGGATCCGACCAAAGCAACAACGTTTAAAAACGAGTATATCTTGGCTTCGGGATGGGATTTATTTATAAGAGATATCAGGGCTCGATTTGATTATAGATCGGTCGGTATGGCTCTGGGCAGTGCTTTTACTCAAATTGTGCCCGTACCTATCTATGTTGGTTTAAGAACATTAGGAGGAATCCTATTTATATTTTTTATGAAATGGCTTTTATTAGTGGTAACTGAACATGGTGGAAATTTACTCGGATTTGCCAATACTAATATAGGTGTGGCTACTGCTATTTTGGGACCAGGCGAGATGATTAAAGCAATCGTTTCTCTATCTTCAATTGGATTTGGTTTAATTTTTTTATTTTTTATTGGTTTTATTTATGTAATTCCTTGGGTAGTCGGATTAATTATTGGTTTTTCCTTTCTTTTATTAGCCTTCAGACTTTTCTTCCTTTTATTTTCCAGCTACTTAAAGCTGATAATTGCCGTGATATTAGGTCCTTTCCTTCTTCTATTCGAAGCTGTTCCCGGTAAATCAGCTTTTAAATACTGGATTATGAATATAATCGGCAATCTGATTATCTTTCCGATCATGATCTTTGTTTTTGTGTTGAGTTACCTGATTGTCTTTGAGACCGACCCGTCGTCAATGACTGCCAGACTTCCTTATCTTTATGGCATCGACAGCAATTCTTTCCGCTTGATGATTGGCTTGGGATTGATTTTTTTAATCCCTGATTTTGTCAAAACCACTAAAGAACTTCTCGGTATCAAAGAACTACCCTTTAATATCGGCCTCGGCACTTACTTTGGCGGTGTCTCAACCGGTGTTGGCGGAGGAATAGGAATCCTCGGACAGTTTGGCAGTGCATGGTTAGGATTTAGCGCTCTAGGTTCATTTAAGAAAATGCTTTTAGGAGAGAAAGGTATTGGCGATGCTGCTGAAGAAGCCAGGAAAAGACTTGATCCATCTAAAGTACCTTCTAGCTCTGACGCCAGACAAGAAGGTCGTTAACCAAATCCGGGAATTTTCAAGATATTAACTCTAATTAATCGCAGAAAAGAGGAGACAAACATAAATGACTTTAGAAATTAGAGATTTAAAAAAAATAAATACTAAATTCTAAACACTAAATACTAAATAAATATAAAATCAAAAAATATAAAATTCAAAACTCTTTATTAACTTTTTTTTCTAAAATTGAGCCAAAAATTTTCATAAATTCTGTAGTTTCCTGAATCAATTCTTCTCTTCTTAACTCTAAATCTTTTTTATTATCTGTTTCTACTAATTTTAGCCAATAACGGCTTTCTTTTGCTTCTTTACGGGAAATTTTAATCCTATGATAAAAGTCTTTTTTACTTAAAGCCTCATTCGCTTCAATATAATTAGCGCCAATTGATCCTGAAGATCTCACAAGTTGTTTAATATCTTCAAAATTAGCTATGGATTTTGTAAGTTTATTAACAAATTCTCTGACTTTTTTAGCAAAGTTTAATGTTCTTTCTTCTAGATCGTAGTGTTTTGTATTTGACATTTTCCATTTTGAATTTATTTAGAGTTTAGTATTTTGTATTTAGTATTTAATTAAAACCAGGTATTTTCAATATATTCACTCCTATCAGACGGAGAATAAACACCGAGAATATTATCAACATCAGACCCATTATGCAGCTTGTGATCATCTCCTGGGCTTTTTTAAGCTTTTCCGGGTTGCCTTGGGACGACTGCATCATAAAAGCCGCATAGATGATGCAAAGCAAAGCAAACCCTCCTGCCAGTCCTATTCCCATACCAAAAACCGTCTTTTGAATAAAAGATTTTGTATCAGTATAGACACATCCTATTCCCGACCAGACACCGCCGCTATTGGCACACTGTAAACAAGTATTTCTATCGTCAAGTTTTGACTGTTTTTGGCAAAATTCATTTAAGGATAGTTGATAACCGGGAGAGGGAGAAATTGGATTTATACATTTACAACTTGGGTTGTTTGGATCTGCTACTGATTGAACGCCGGTATAGCATGATGAAATACTTTTATCAGTTATTATTTGTCCGTAAAGATCAAATAATGGTTGTAAAAAACTATCTCTGGCAAAACTGGTAAAAAAACTAAAAAAATTTACTACGCTATTTAATGGACCTAAATCCGGAGGAATAAATGAAGACGGATAGTAAACTCGACAACATTGATTTTTTGTCGGGTCTTCGGCAAAACCGCAGTTATAACTGGGAATGGTAAGATTGGTATTAAAAGGGGTTGGTGTTTGAGCCAAAATAACAAACGGATTAATAAAAGTTATTAACAAAATTATTAAAAATAATATTTTTCTCATATTGTTATGATATCAGAAATTATTTCTTCTTTCCTTCTGCTTCTTCATAGGCTTTCTTTATATACTGCCACAGTAAGAATATCGCAATCAACGGTAAAAAGGTATTGACTACGTCTGCTGCCATATCTAAATAAGTTCCTCCAAACTCTTTTCTCAACTTTCCAGCATACCATTCAATAGTTTCAATTCTTTTTTTACCGAATTTAATTGGCTTGCCAAAAAAATTTATATATCTATCTTCATATTTAGATGGTAAATGAAGCAGATACGGTTCTTTCTTTAATAGATTTGCAGATTCAAGAGCGACACAAAATCGGTCGATATCTCTTGAGTCCCATTCCCAGACAGCCGTAGACCTCCCCGCAGACTCTGCCGCCATAGAGTTCTTTTTACCAATCCTAAAAAGTCCAAAAAAAGGTTTGGCCGCCGAATCTTTTTTGAAATATTGAATAGTCCAAGCGGCGACCTTATAGACAAATTTAGCCGCTCCTACATCGGCATGAACCCTCTGAATTGTAGCTTGGGCTTTTGTCAAATATTCGATAAGGGGTGAAAAATCATGTTTGCCGTCTGTGGCAATATGGCTAAACATCTTCGGAAGATCAATCATGCCCTGGGTGACATTAGTCTCAATGCTACCAGTGTCTCCGATTGCACGGGCGATCATTCTCGGACCGGTGCCACGGAATGCAATCAGACTTAAATCAGTATCCTCAAGCCCGAAAGTAAATGTGTAGCCATCGATGGCCTCCCAAGCTTCTTTGTTTAAAAAATCTTTGTTTTCAAAGAAATTTTTTCGCATTGACCGATAAAGTTTCTTGACATTTTCTATCCTTCCCGAGTTCCAGACTGAATTGCCGTCTTTATCAACGGTTTTTATCTGGCTCAATAGTTTTTCGATGGCGGCTTCGTTTAAGACGCTCGGCAGGTTTTTGACTTTGTGAAGATCTAAGGTCGGATCATGAGCCAATTGGTCTTTGACAACGTTACTTATATCTTTTCTAAAAAGTGTCTCTGTGAAGATCATGTCCTTCATCAATCTGTCAAATTCGTCTCTATTCATCCCCATCTCCACTTGGATTTTTTGCCATCGGCTGACTCCGTCTTCTCTAAACCGATTTCTATCTATTCTTAAAAACTTGGTCGGAAACCTCGCCATCACCTCTCTTGCAATTGTCCTTTGCAAAAATATATTAGAAGCTTCAAGCTGGGCTTGGGCTTCAAAAGAACCTGCCGGCATGGTTCCTTCTGTTTTTAACTTTTTAGCAGCCTTTGCTTCTCCTAATTTATAGAGATCTTTCATATAACTGTCAAAGTCTGTTTTTTCAAATTCGCTAAAATAACGGTCAAAGATGTATTTGAAAAATTCATAACGCTCCTGTCCTAATTTAGTACCATCGGCCGCTTTTAAAATATTAAGCTCCTTATCACGCCATCTGTCTTTATTATTATTAATAAAATCGGCAATCGCCTCATAGCCGATGGCATCCATGGCTTTAAAGCTTTCCAAAACATTGGCGCTGCCGTCAGGGTTATACTTCATATGCCCCTCAAGAGCATACTGCATCCGCCAACCGCGTCTTTTGGCGACACCGCCAACATTACTAATGTCTATCAAGTCGTCAATAAAAAGCCTTTCTCCTTTGCCTTTTAGTTCTTTCAGATAACCGCCGCCCTTTTTAAAAGAATCAAAGTATTTAGCGGCTTCATCAAAGGTTTTTTTATGATCCCAAAGCCCTCTGTCTCCGCCGCCGGTTTTGGCATTATAAGGCATAAAATAATAAAGCGGGAGAAGGCTTTCACTCTGCCACCTCAAGCCGGTATGAAGCGGATTAAAGACATTGAGAGCGCCGGCGTCATTGGTGCCGTACGAGGCAAAAAGGCCAACCCCTTCGGCGTCGACCGGGTCGGCATAGGCGCTTTTTTCCGGCTCGGTCAAGAAGACTCCCCGCGCCATGCCGGTCCCGATATTCACTGCCGCTCTTATTCTTTCCTCGGAGATTTCGCCTCCATACTCTTGCTTCATCTGTTCGATGATCTCATCTTCAAGCTGGGTATTGATATATTCGAGCCTTGTCTGGAACTCGGTCGGCCTATGCCTCCAATCAATCGAAGCAAAATCCTCCTCGAGATATTTTTCGTATAAATGAAAAGCTTCAAGGGCATAAGGCGCATCGGGTAAAAGCATCATCTCGTCGATGTCAGTCCCTTTATACTTTTCCGCATAGCCTGCTAGTCCTCCATAAAATCCTTTCTCGCCTGGCGGGTGGTTAAAAACCACTCTGGCGTCGTGTAAGTAGTTTCGCTGGTCAAGCAAATGACCCATATCAACAAACAGTTGGGTGGCAAAGTCTTTTAGTCCAATCTCTTTGGGCTGGAGCAATGGATAAAGTCGGGCATAAGGCAAATTTTTTATTATTTGTTTTCCGGTTTTCGGATCAATCCCGACTTCTTTTTCCCTCTCGTCAGTATAGTGTCCTCGGTCAAAGAATTTATATAATCTAACATTTTCATCAAATCTCGGATCTTTTTTTTCTAATTCGGCCAGATTCGCATGTAGAGTCGTCAAGGCATTTTTTATCTGGTTCTCGGTCGCCCTGATACCGCGCATAAAGTCTTCCTGGACCAACTCGTCATAGGATTTGTTTGGCCCTTCCTGCTGCAGTCTCAAAAGCAGCTGGTTGATAACCATTCCCAATTCACTGCCAATATCATTGGATATTTTTTGGCGCCATCGGCTGTCGGCTAACTGCTCAAGTTCAGCTTCATTGGGTATTGGTTTTTCCTGCTGTTCAAACACTTCTATAATCCTTTTTTTATAAGCGTCTTTTTGTCTTTTATAAGCGTCTTTTTGTTCTTGTTTCTTAGGGTTTATTTTGCTTTCAACATAATTTTTAAATTTAGTCGGGCTGTATAGATTATGAAGAAATTCTTGTTGTTCTTGGGTAAATCTTCCATAATATTCCTGCCTATCTCTATCAAAAGTCTGTTCTCTCATTGCTTCGTATTGAGCTTGGTTGACTTGTTCTCCGTTTCCTTGGCCGACGATGTCTTGAAATCTCTCCAAAACATCTCCCTCTTTCTTGCCGAAATCAGGCGCTCTTTGCACTATAGAACTTGCCAAAACCCTTGCCGCATCTGGATGTTCTGAATTAAAAAGTTCAACATCTTTTTCAAAAGCGCTTTTTTCCTGGTCTTTTCCTGTTAGTAAAATTGGCTTATCACCGGTGAAATACTGACCAAAGCGCTCACCAATCTCTACTCCTTGATCAGCACTACTAATATTCTTTGCTAATTGCTGGATCACTGCCTGGGCCTGTTTATTTTTCACTACTTCTAATCCTTTGTCCGAATGTACTAATACATTTACAAAAGCCTCTCGAGCTTTTTTAGCGGCTTCTTTTTGCTGTTCCTGACTTACATCCTCGCCTCTTTTTTGCGCTTCTTGAAGGTTTTTTTGGGATTGGACCGTGTCTTTTAACTCTTGAAGGGCTTGAGCAGCAATATCTGTCCTAGCTTGTTCTTTTTGTTCAGGAGTACTTTCTGAAGCTTCAATCTCCCTTATCTTTTGACTTAAAAGTTCATTGAGTCTTTGATACAATTGCTGATTATTGGTTATCTTAGATTCATTACTTTCGGCATCAGCAGATTTTTTCTCCGGAGCATTGTCCATATTAATATCACTTTAGCAAAAATGAAGCAAGGAAACAAGCTTATGCGCTCACCGGAGTATTTGTTTTCATGTCCACGACCAGCCTTCTATCCCTTCCCTCGCCTATTGAATAAGTCGTCAGTTCGGGATAGTTCTTGGTGACATATTCATGAATTAACTTCCTCTCATATGAGGAAAGATTACGGATAAAGCTCGGACTATGGCTCGACTGGGTTTTTTCCGCGTATTCTGATGCTAAAATTTCCAGTCTTTCTTTTTGTTTCTCCCGGAAATCATTGACGTTGACCAAGATCTCAACAGCTTCTCCGAACTGCTTGTATAAAATCACCTCGAGTATCTTCTGGATGGCGCGGATGGTTTCTCCGTGGCGGCCGATGACCGTCGAGACTTCCTCTTCTGTCTTAATAATAACCTGAAAAATCCCCTCTTCATCAACTACCTCGACTGAAAATTTATCAACCATCTTGGAAAGCAATGCTTCTGTCTCTGTTTTTATTACCTGTGATTTGTCCATATGTACTTTATTTATCATTCCCCTGAATTTGTTTATTGGGGTCAACTTTTAATTTTTTTCCTTGAATAATGCTAAACAGCGAAAATATATTCCAGTACAAAGACAGCCCGACCGGCAGAGTATAAGAAAACCAGCCGATCATCACCGGGAATAAATACTTCATCTGCGTACTCATGGCTTTTTGAAAGTCGCCGGCGTCAGACTTAACCTCGGAGGTTTTATTAACAATAGAAGAAGTTGGTGGCGTCATTGAGACGGCCTGAAAATATTGCAACAGCCCGGTAACTATTGGAATTAACAAATAATACCAGGCGCCTGACTGCTTCGGAGTGACTGCCAGATTAAAACCAAAAAACCACGGGTCAATTGAAGTTATTTTTAAAAACGGCGCGTATAAAACATTATTTATTTGAGTGATAACTTTGGCTAAATTTCCATTGGTGAAAAATAAAGAAAGAGTATTGTAAAGGGCAATAAAAACCGGAATCTGGATGATCATAAAAAGACAGCCTGATGCCGGATTAATCCCTGCTTGCTGATAAAGCTTCATCTGTTCTTGCTGAAGCGCTTTTTTATCGTTTTTATGTTTTTCGCCCAATCTATCAAGGTGTGGTTTTAGTTCCTGCATTTTAGCAGCCGTATCCATTTGCTTCTTAAAAAACGGCTGAAAAAGCAGTCTCACTGAAGCAGTCAGAGCCACAATGGCAAAGCCAAAAGCTCCGGGGAGCTTGATAAAAAGAAAAACTTTGTAAAATAAAATCAATAGATTAAGGATGGGAAAGACTAGATAAGTATTAAATAAATTTGGATTTAACATAAAGCTATTATACTGTTAGTTTCTTTCTCCCTTTCCCTCTTCTTCTTTTTAAAACTCTTCTTCCATCATGGGTCGCCATTCTTTTCAAAAACCCGTGTTTTCTCATTCTTTTTTTCTTTTTTGGTTGATAGGTTCGTTTCATACTTTAAAAACTTGTTGTTAATATCGAATTATTTTCTCCCTTAAACACCTTCCACCCGGCTTCGGTGACAAACGGTATAAACGGGTGGAGCATCTTTAGATTTTCCAAATAGATTTCCTCTAAAGTTTTCCAAGCTTCTATATTACCATTAATTACATCCTGTTTCAATTGCTCGATATAATAGTCGGCAAACCTATGCCAAAGAAATTCATAAACCAATCCCAAGGCTTGTGAAAAATGGTAGCTGTCCATCGCCTTAAGGTACTTTTTCTTTTCTGCGTTAAATTCCTTTTGTAATTGTTGGACTTTGTCATGGTTCGTCGAGCTCACCATGACACGCTTGTGACCCTGAGCTTGTTTACCCTGTAAGGGACGGGTAACTTTTTTATTCATCCAAATAAACCGTCCAATATTCCATATCTTATTCATAAAATTCCTCATTCCAAGAACTTTTTCTTCAGCTAAGGGTACATTTCCACCTGGGCTGGTGCCAAAAATAAGTGAAGCTCGAAAAGCATCTGCTCCATATTTATTGACTAAATCAACCGGGTTAATAACATTCCCTTTGCTTTTACTCATCTTCTGTCCCTTACTATCAACTACTTTCGACCAAAGATAGACATCTTTGAAAGGAATTTCTTTTTTAACATATAAAGAAAACATAATCATCCTCGAAACCCAAAAAGGAAGGATGTCAGATAAAGTTCCCATCACATCTGTTGGAAATCTAGTTTTATATTCGTCATCCTTTAATGTCACCAACGGCCACTGACCAGAAGAAAACCAGGTGTCAAAAGTGTCTGTCTCTTGAATCCAGTCTTGACCATTAATAGGTTCTTCTTTTGAAACAATATATTTAACAGGTTTATCTTTATAAATAGGGATAGTAATTTGCTGAAGCCCTTTTTTTATTTCATCTAAAGTATATCCGTTCTCAAGATACTGTCCGACTGTTCCTTTTTTAAACTGTCCTTTACTATCGATAAAACTTAACCAAATCTTTTTTTCATTTCCGTTCACTTGATACCAAACTGGAATTCTAATTCCCCAGACAATTTGCCTACTAATCGGCCAGTCATGCATTGCTTTAAGCCATTGTAAAATTTGCTTCTTAAATCTTTTTGGAAAAAACTTAATTTTTTCTTTTTCTACAGCTTCTATGACTGGTTTTTTCAGATCTTTTACTTTAATGAACCAGTTAGGAACAATCATCGGCTCAAGATCGCGTCCGCATTTATAGCAGACAGTAACAGAATGAACGTAGTTATCATCTGTGTGATCTATTAATTTTTTTTCATTGAGATCTTTAACTACTCTTTCTCTGGCTTGTTTTACTTTCATTCCAGCATAGGGTCCAGCTAACTCATTTAACCGACCGTCTAAATTAATTACCCTTTTAACTTCAAGTCCGTGACGCTTTCCGGCTTCAAAATCATTTGGGTCATGAGCAGGGGTAATTTTGACAACGCCTGTACCGAACTTCATATCGACCATCTCATCAGTTATTACCTTAATTTTGAATTTTCCTAAAAGGCCTTCTACTTCAATCTTCCTGCCAATCCATTTTTTATAACGTTTATCTTTCGGGTGCACTGCCAAAGCAGTATCGCCGAATTTTGTTTCCGGCCTCACAGTTGCTAAAACGAATGGACCGTATTTTATGTAATAAAGCGGGTCTTTTCTTTCAACATACAAAGTTTCTAATTCTGATAAAGAAGTTCCATCATGAGTACAGTAGTTGACTATGTACTCATCTTTGTAGACATGTTCTTCTTTCTCCATCTTTGTAAATGTTTCCAAAACAGTCTTTAAAACATGGTCGTCGAGAGTAAAAACACTTCTTTTCCAATCCGCTAAGAAGCCTAATTTTTTGAATTGACTGTAAATCAGTCCAGAGTTATCTTTTACAAATTGATAAACGTTGTTGTATAGTTCCTTTCGGCTAAAGTCAAATCTTGATTTTCTTTGTTTTGCTAAGTGTTTTTCGTAAACAAATTGAGTCTCAAATCCGGCGTGATCGGTCCCTGGAATCCATAACGAAGAAAAACCCATTAATCTCTTATATCTAATCATAATGTCTTCAACTGTATACATGCCATGACCTGCATGAAGCGAAGCGTTGGCATTAGGAGGTGGCATGAGAATAGTGAAAGGTTTTCCTGTTTTCGGCTCTAATAATTCTTTTTCCTCCCATCCTTTATAAATTTTCTCTTCAATCTGTTGTGGTTGATATTTTGAATCCATAAAATCAATTCTCAATTAACAATTTACAATTTTCAATAAATTTTCATTTAAGCAATTTTCAATTGAAACATTGAATCATTGTAAATTCAATGTAAATTGAAAATGGAAAATGGAAAATTGAATATTAATGTGATGTTTATTATATAATATTTTCTTATGACTTGGCTTTTTACTTCGCTCAATTGGTATTTTTATATTCTTATCATCGGATTGCTATTTTTTCCCCTGACTAAAAAAATTTTTAGCCGCTTTTCTTTTGATTCGGGCTATCCATTTGCCAAAACTCTGGCTGTAATATTTGTCAGTTATGCTATCTATGTCTTAGGAACTATAAAATTCCTAGAGTTTAGTCGGATGAATCTATTTTTGATTATTAGTGTATTTCTACTACTCAACGTCATTCTGGGGAGGAGCCAAAGGCGACGACTCCAGAATCCGAATGAAGATTCTGGACAAGCCAGAATGACAATTATAGTATTCGAAGAAATTCTTTTTCTTGCTTCTTTCATCTTTTGGACATTCATCCGCTCCCAGGAACCGTCGATCCGAAGTTTGGAAAAATTTATGGATTTTGGCTTCATGAACTCTATCTTGAGGTCTAACTACTTTCCCCCCAAAGACATCTGGTATACGCCCTTATCTATTAATTACTATTATTTCGGACACATAACCGGAGCTTTCTTAATTAAATTAACCCAGACTATTCCTGCGGTTGGCTACAACTTAATGCTGGCAACGATCTTCGCTCAAGGAGTTACCCAGGTATTTTCAATAGTAACCAATATTATCAAAACTTATTCCCCAAAAATAAAAGCGTTGACAACTATTATCTATGGCTTAATCGGCGCCTATATTGTCAACTTGGGCGGCAATCTCCATACAATCTATCTGTTTACAAAAGGATATCCCAATGAAAAACCAATTCCTTTCTGGGAAATTCTTTCAAAATACAATCCCTCATCCTATTGGTATCCTAATGCCACTAGGTTTATTCCCTTTACGATTCACGAGTTCCCTTCTTATTCTTATGTCGTCGCCGACCTCCACGGCCATGTCTTTGATATTCCATTCGTGTTACTCACGATTTCTGTATTATTTTTATTATTCACCAGTAAAAAAATTCTTAATTCTAAATTCTTAATTCTAAATTCTATTCTTCTTGGCTTTCTCACCGCCATTCACTACATGACTAATGCCTTTGACGGACCAATCTATATTCTTTTAACTATTATTATCTTCTTTTTTCTCTTTGGTTTATCCTGGAAATTTATTTCTTCATTCTTAATTCTTGCTTCTTCATTCTTAATTTTCTCCTGGCCGTTTTCTGCCCACTTTACTCCTTTTGTTACGGGAATCGGCGTCAACTGCAGCCCTGAATTTTTGACTAATATCGGCCGAATTGGTCCTTTTATTTTCGAAAAAGGCAACTGCCAGGCTTCACCACTTTGGATGTTGTTTGTCCTTTGGGGATTTTTTTGGGTAAATTTCATTTTGTTTTTGATTGTAAAAAAGCAAAAAAAACAATATAACAATCTCTTTTTGATTCTTTTCTCCTTCGGTACTTTTCTTATCATTATTCCAGAATTTTTCTACATCAAAGACATCTACCCGGCCCATTTTCGCGCTAACACTATGTTTAAGCTCGGCTATCAAGCGTTTATGATTATGGGGATTGCCTCAATAATCACGTTTTTTATGATCAAACAACTGTCATTCCGACCGAAGTGGAGGAATCTTATAATGACAGGGGTGTGGACTTTATTTTTCTTTTTCGTCGCCGTCTATCCTTTCTTTTCTGTTCCTTCTTACTATGGTTTATTAAACCGTCCTATTGAGTTAGACGGCGCGAAGTGGCTGGAAAACGATTATCCCGAAGACAAAGAAATCATTGACTTCCTAAATAAAAATGAAAAAGAACAACCAGTAATATTGGAGGCGCAGGGAGATTCTTATACAGACTATGAAAGAATTTCCGCGATGACGGGATTGCCGACCGTTGCCGGCTGGTGGGTCCACGAATGGCTCTGGCGCGGGTCATCAGACGTTGTCGGCAAGAGAATTCCCGAAGTTGTTGCTCTCTACCAGTCAAAAGACCTCCAAGAAACTAAAAACCTTGTCGAGAAGTTTAAAATTAAATATATAATCGTTTCTCGACTTGAAAAACAAAAATACGAAGAGCTTCAGGAGGCCAAGTTCAATATATTGGGGAGACTGGTCTTTAAGTCATCTAATGGACTTGGAGCAATATATCAAATAAATCAACAACCTTATTGACAAGCAGATTTTTTTTTGCTAACGTAAAAGGCAGAGCATTACTACTCGTCGTTCCCCTAATACGAGCGGTAGTGATGCTCTTCTTTTTTTAGAGATGATATAGTTGAATCGGAACTCTCAAATTCTTCTTAGTAAGTCTTTTAAATTGATCGGCGACAAAACTTATGAAATCATCCCCGTAAGCTGGTTTATTTTTCAAAAAATCAGCTTTAGGCTTTTGCGAAAAGATAATTTTTTTCATACTTTAAATATAACCTGGTTTTTATTTTTTGTCAAGGCCTATAGATAATTATCGATCTTCTATAGGATGACCTATAACTATTTCATTTCCCTTTGGCCTATTATATCAATGTAAAAAAACTTATCCAAAATGTGTGGATAACTACACCCGTAGGGTGACGGAATCGACTCCCTACGGGTGAAATGGTATAATAATCTATGAACTTTTCTCTTCTTACCTACAACACTCTATTAAACAGCGCTTATCTTAAGCTCGATCCGATCATCAATCAATGTCAGCCTGATATTCTGTGTCTTCAAGAGGTAGAAACTAACAACACCAACCTCAAAATAATTGAATCGAAAGGTTATCTTTTAGCTGATTTTGCAAATACTTTTATCAAATTCGGAAAAATATATGGTGCGGCTACTTTTTACAATCCAGAAAAATTCCGTTTTATTAGATCAAATTCGTTGAAGATAAACACCAGTCTAACCGAGTTTTTCTTTACTCTAGTGCAAACGATTGTCGGAGTTAATAAACCAAAAACAGTTTTAAGATGTGATTTTATTCATAAATCAACCAAGAAAAGGTTAACTGTCTGTAACGCCCATCTAATTGTCATCGCTTCAAACGCTCTAAGAGTCAACCATATTAACAAAGCTCTTGAATCATTAGAGATCAACAGAAAAACCTCACTAATTATGGGAGGTGACTTCAACTATCTGCCTTATCAGAGAAGAAGACTGGAAATAATTATGAAGAAATACGGCTTGGTCGAGGCAACAAAAAATATAAGACAAACAGTTGACTTCTCAATCATCGGGGAAAAAGAACATATGACACCGTTCCAGCGCTCTTTTATCAAATTCTTAGACAAATTATTTCTCCATAAAATGAAAAACGACTATCTATTCTATCGAGGTGTAAAGCTCAAAAAAACTGAAAGAATCAATCTCCAATTCTCCGATCATTACCCAATCCTCTCAACCTTTTCTATTTAAGAAGAAAGCAGTTTACTAAAAAATTCTTTTATTATTTTAGAATAATTGTTCATATTATCGGTAAATGAAATTTTATTTTTAAGTTTCTTATATTCTGCTCCACCCATTTGATAATCAAAAATCTCTTTTTTAATATCTCCCTTTATAAGGATATAAGCCGTAGCAACTAAATATTTATAAAATGCTTCTAATTTACCTTCTTTCTTCATTCTTCTCAACGAGAATTTAATTTTTAAATGATTTAAAAATTTCGCTCTAACGCCCCAAAGTTGCGCTCTTTGAATTAAATTATGATCTTCTGCCAAAAATAGTTTTTCATCAAATCTACCTATACGATTAAAAAAATTTTTTTCCACTACCATCGATCCGCCATTTGAAAACGGTTTACCAACATATTGAGACATTTCAGTTAAAAAGCTTACGATTCTAAAAATTACTTCCATCTGTTGGTCTTTTTCATCAGGGACAGTGCGAGGAATAAATAATAAGCCCTTATTATTATTGACCGCCTTATTAAGATTCTTAATAAAAGAAGAGTAAATCTGAACATCGGCATCCAAAAATACCAAATATTCTCCTTTAGCTTTTTCTGCGCCAAAGTTTCTGGAAAAAGAAACGTTATGCCTTTTGGCTTTAAAAATGCGTAATGGTAAAGTTTGCTTAAATCTTAAAATATTTTTTATAGTATTATCTGAAGAACAAGCATCAATCACAATTATTTCAAAGTTCTTTAGTTTTTGATTCTGTAAATCTGAAAGCAATCTTGGTAAAAATTTTTCTTCGTTTAAGCTTGGTATAATCACTGAAAAAAGGGGTTTCATAGCTTTATTTAATTATATCATTTGTTACAATTAACTAATGAAAATAGCTGTCTTTACCGACACTTTTTTACCTCAAGTCAACGGAGTAGTTACTAACGTAATCGACCTCATTAAAGAACTCTCCAAAAAAAATCACCAACTTCTAGTTTTTGCACCAAAACCGAGTAAAAAAATCAGCTTTATTTTAAAAGGAGTAAAAATTGATCATATAGGAGGACTTCCTGCTGTTTTTTATCCTGAATTTTACTTTACCAATCCTATTAGCTTTCAGATATTGAAAACCACAGAAAAATTCAACCCTGATATTATTCATTTTCATACGCCGATTACCATCGGTTTTAATGCTATTATTACCGCCAAATATTTAAAAAAACCCTTGGTTTCAACTTTTAATACTTATTTCATGGAGCCTGAATATTTACGGGTAGTCGGACTTGATAGATTTGGATTAGACAAAAACAGATTTATTAATAGATTCAGTTGGCAGTTTGCCCGTTTTTTTTATGACCAATCAGACATTATAATTACACCTTCACAGTTTACCAAAGATGATTTAATTAAACATGGTTTTATTAAACCGGTAATAAAAATCAGTAATGGGATTAATTTACCAAAAAAATTAAAAAAGCCAATAAAAAACCATTTTGGTCAATACTTTCTTTATGTGGGAAGACTTAGTAAAGAAAAAAATATAAGTTTATTAATCACTTCTTTCAAAAAATTTTCTTTATTTGATCAAAAAACCAAACTGTTAATCATTGGAGAAGGTCCGGAAAAAAACGATTTAAAAAAATTGGTAATTAATTTTCACCTAAATAATCGCGTTCTTTTTCTAGGATCAATTACCCACGACACTTTAATGGAATCAAATTATTATTCCAATGCTTTAGCTTTTATCAGTGCTAGCACAAGTGAAACTCAAGGTTTAAGCATCCTTGAAGCTTGTTCTTTCAAACTCCCAATTATTGCAGTTAAGGCAAGAGCTGTAACAGAGTTATTTAATAATAATGGAATACTATGTCAACCCAATAATATAGGAGAATTGGCTGATGCTTTAAAAGTAATGACTTCCAACGAAAACTTACGAAGTAAATTTAGCTATCAATCTTTAGAGATTGCCAAAAAACATTCATTAAACACTACAATTAAAGAATTAGAAAATATTTATATGTCATTAATAAAAAAATGAAAGTGTCTGTTATTATCCCTGTTTTCAACGAAGAAAAATATATTAAAAGCTGTCTTGATTCTCTAATCAGCCAGGAAGAAAAACCAGACGAAATCATTGTTATTGACAACAACTCTACTGATAGAACTATTGATATTGTCAAAAAATACCCCCAGGTAAAAGTCATCAACGAAAAAAAACAAGGAATTGCATACGCGAGAAATGCCGGATTCAATGCGGCAACTGGTGACATTCTGGTTAAATGCGACGCCGACTCTAGATTCCCTATTAACTTTATAAAGAACATCAAAAAAAAATTCTCTGACAGTAATTCAATTGTTGGTCTGTCGATGC
>Ga0075797_104_pt1 | contig 92292 bp, 102 predicted proteins | sample RifGroC2_FD_68448 | JGI IMG/M metagenome (GOLD analysis project Ga0075797, IMG submission 68448) | Microgenomates (Roizmanbacteria) bacterium GW2011_GWC2_37_13 | reverse complement strand
GCTGTTTGCCGATCCATATAACATTGATCAATATTGGATGGATAACAATCTTCTTTATTTATTTCTTTTTAAGATACTAATAATTCTTTCAGATATCGGCATAGTCTTTCTTATTATTAAAATTTCCAAGAAGTTGAAGATGGAGTGGGGGTGGCTGCTGGCGTCGATTTTTTTCCTAAATCCTGCTGTCCTGTTTGACGGAGTCATCTGGGGCCAGGTCGATCAATTTGGTCTATTTTTGTTTCTTTGGGCGATCTATTTTTTTATTGATGAAAAACCAAAACTGGCTTCAATCATCTTTACCATCGCTTGGTTAATGAAGTGGCAAAACATTCTTTTTATTCCTATTTTTTATCTTTTTATCTACAAAAAATATTCTTTTAGTGATTTGATAAAATCCTTTGCCGTAAGCCTTGGAACTTTTGCCATAATTATATTTCCCTTCTGGTTTTATCGCGAGATGGCTAGTTTGCTTAATCTATTTACCGTCAATTCCAATTGGTTTCCCTGGTACTCTCTCAATGCTTTCAACGGTTGGTGGATTGCCTCTGGATTAAATGGCATGAAGATTTCTGACAAGACTCTTGTATTAGGAATTATCAACGCAAAACAGTTTGGACTGTTATTATTCAGCCTTTTTTATTTTATTGCCTCTTTAAATATTTTTTTGGCGAAAAAAGAAGAATCACTAAAACAATTCGTCTTATCATCAGCCTTGGTGATTTTATCTTTTTTTCATCTTTTAACACAAAGTCACGAACGTTATTTATTTCATCTTTTAGGCTTTGTGATAATCTTTTATTTCTTTAAAATTGAGAAAAAATTAACCCACACTATTGGTTTATTGTCAATTGTTAGTCTAGGAATATTTTTGAACATGTACGTCAGTATGGCTTTTAACTATCCCGATCAGGTCTATTGGCCGTTTTCGACAGAAACAACGCGTTCACTTACTTTATATATATCGATGTTCCAGATAGTAACCTTTATTTATATTTTTGTTCGATATTTTTCTTCGTTTATCAGAAAAAATTATTTATGGGTTGTGGCCGCCTCTGTTGTTTTTATGGGGTTTTTAATAACAAAAAATTACAGCTATTTCTTGGGCAAGCCAATCTCGTTAACAAAGATCACACCGGTTGGAATTCAGCAAGACTATTTGAAACCGATGATCAATATGACCGTTGAGTCAGCTAGGGGAGTCAAATATTGGAACAGACTTTCGAATAACTATTATTTCTATAATCAAGGAATCGGGGCTCATGCAAATTCCGAGATAAGTTATGGTTTGGGTAAAAGATTTTCCAAATTAATAACGGATTTTGGGATTGATACTGAAGCCGGGGATCAAAACAAAGCAGTTTTTATTATTCAAGGAGACGGACGTGAACTATATAGATCTAAACCTAAAGGGAAGTATGACCTGCCGGAATCAATCTCGGTTTCAATTTATGGAATTGATAAGTTGTCGTTAATTGTTCAAAAGACAGGCGAAAGCAACAACGGATTACACGCCGACTGGCTGAACCCGGTACTAATAAGATAATTTCAAACTATGAAAAAGTTAATAACAATAAAAAAGTATTTACCTCACATATTATTACTTGTTATTATTTTATTCAACTTCTTCCTTTATCGAGGTGAATTTAAGGTCTTGTCCGACCCAAATGACAATACTTTCCACTCTGCCCTAATTGATGAGGCAAAACAGATTTGGGGTCAAGTTTTTAGAGGAAAACTATCGCCAGCATATCTTTTGGACAGCTGGAATGAACGTTGGGCAGAGGGTTTTTCTCTTTCATATTACTACTCCCATCTACCTGAAGCGGCGATTTCTTTATTAAGTTTTATTATCCCCTTCCCGACTTTTAAACTGTTTGTTATTATTCGGACAATATTGCTGATTTTATTGCCGATAAGTTTTTTCCTGGGAGCAAGAATTCTGGGATTTTCTCCCGGCTTTGGGTTAATTTTTGCCTTTTTTTCCCAAGCAATTTTCACGGACGGACTTTATGGCTTAGATTCTCCCAGCTTCCTTTGGCGCGGTTGGGGGTTATTTTCTCAACTTTTAGCAGTATCCGTATTGCCGATCGCTTTTGCTTACGGTATCAGTTTTTTGAAGGATAAAAAAAATCTGGGCAAAGCAATATTATTTAATTTTTTACTGGCCCAATCGCATTTTGGCATGTTCTATCTATTGTTGTTTGCCTATCCGGTTTTTTGGATGTTTAATTTGGAAAAATGGAAGGAAACAGGAAAGAGAATCTTAGTGTTTTTATTTTTACTAATAATTTCATTGTCTTATTTTATTTTTCCGTTTTTCCTGACTTCCCAATATCGAAATTTTTCACTGTGGGATCCGATCTGGAAGTTTAACTCCTGGGGGTTGAACCAGATAATCATCTGGCTGGCTAACGGCGACCTTTTTGATTTCAACAGATTTCCTTTTTTGACGATTTTTGTCATTGGCGGAGTGCTTTGGGGCTTGGTATCAGGAAATAAATTTCATCGTTATTTAGTAACGATATTTGGTTTATATTTTATCTTGTTTCTTGGGCGTGATATTTTAGGCCCGTTGGTTAATCTAATCCCGGGCATGAGTGAATACCATCTCCACAGGGTGATTGTTATGGTTCAGTTTGTTGGTTTGTTGCTTGCCAGCGGTTGGCTATTTAATTTACTTAAATTATTGACAAAACGAAAAAATTTAATACTTATAGCATTAGTGATTGGCCTAGGTTTTTACTCTATTTATTTGATAGAGAAACCAATTATTAATTACGTCAAAGACAACGACGTCTGGATTACAAGATCAAACTTGGATTATCAAAAAAATATTAATGATTATCAGGTAATTACAAACAAGTTAAAAGAATTGCCTCCGGCCAGGGTCTATGCCGGCCGGCCGGGCAACTGGGGGCGAAATTTTAAGATAGGTGACACTCAAATTTACATGGCTTTGTCCAGCGATGGTTTTCCGATTATTGGTTTCTTACCTCAAAGCTGGTCGCCTAATTCCGATGCCGAACAGTTTTTTGATGAAGAAAATCCAAAGCACTATGATCTTTACAACGTCGGCTATCTGGTCCTGCCGACTGACAAAAAGCCGCCCCAGTTTGTCGAATTGATTATAAAAAAAGGCAGGTTTAGTTTATATGAAGTCAAATCAGAAGGTTGGTTTACATTGGGTAAAAGCAGTCTAGAAGTGATGACGGAAAAAACTAACTTGGTTAACATTGTCCATCTTTGGTTTTATAGCCCAATGTTTGAAAATAAAAACTACCCGGTAATCGCTTTGAATGACGAAAAATTTACGTTCGTTAATCAAACAATCAAAATGTACGGACAAAATAGTTTCAACGAAAATATCCCTATTTGGCGCGAAAATCCTATGTTTGGGAATCAGGAAAAATTTGAACAAAAGTTGGTAAATAAGATTGAAAAATATCTTCCTCAAAGTTATGGGGTTATTTTTCGAATTGACGGAAAATGCAACAACTGTGTCGTTGTTCTAAAACAAACTTTTCACCCAAACTGGGAAATAGCTGTTAATGGAAAAAAACAAAAAACTTTTCCGGTTTTTCCGTTTTTTATCGGGGTTCAATTAAATGGGCCAGGCGATTATCAAATAACCGCTTCTTATAAGCCGTCGGGTTTGAAGGTATTTTTGTTGATTTTGAGTATTTTAGTTTTTATAGTCGTTTGGCTTAATAAAAAATCGTGAAAAAAATCTCAATTATTGTCTTCTTGGGGTTATTGGTCTACGGTTTTGGCTTGTTCAACGGTTTTGTCTGGGACGACGAGGTGATGTTCCAGACGGGGATTTCGGCCCAGGCTGGCGCCTACTTTCGGCCGGTGATAACAGCTGTTTATTGGACGATCTATAATATTTTTGGAGCCCAACCGTTTGTTTTCCATTTTATTCAGCTGATTTTTCATACCGCCGCGGCGGTATTGGTTTACCATTTGTTTAAACGGTTCTTTAAAGAAACAATTTCTTTAGTTCTCGCGCTTATTTTTTTAGTTCATCCATCAAACGTCGAGGCGGTATCATTTGCCTCGGCTATGCAGGAAATTGGATTTACGCTGGTAGGAATAATCGGATTGTATTTGTTTACCCGTAGAGACGTGATTAATCACGTCTCTACAAAGATATTTATTGGAACATTTCTTTTATTAATAGCCCTTCTTATGAAAGAAACAGGGATAGTTTTTTTTGTTTTGGTTTTCTTTTATTTGATACTTTTTAAGAAAAATAATAAGGCCGTCTTGATAAGCTATTCCGTTTTTTCCGTAATTTTATTGGCTGGGTATCTGTTATTTCGATTGGCAGCTGGAAATAATTACGTTGCCGGCCAGGGGCTTTTTCCGATCATGAGAGTTTCTTTATCAACTCGCCTCATCAATATTCCCTCAATAATTTTTTATTACATAACTAAGTTTTTTTACCCGATAAATCTAGAGATCGCCCAGCATTGGGTGGTACGGGCTGTTGACATTAGGAATTTTTTTCTTCCTTTAATTTTTGAAATTGGGCTATTTTTAACAGCAGTTATTTATATTACAAAAAGTAAAAATAAACTTTTTTTGTTTTTCTTTCTTTGGTTTTTGATCGGGCTCATTCCTCATCTGCAGATTATTCCTTTGAATATGACGGTCGCCGAGCGCTGGCTGTATTTTCCGATGATTGGGTTATTAGGGGTGATAGGAGTCATACTAAGCGAATTTAGAATTAAGAATTTAGAATTAAGAATTATTCATATTGGAATAATCATTATTTTTATTTTTTCTGTCAGGAGTTTTATCAGGACTTTGGACTGGCGCAACGGTCTATCATTATTTAGTCGTGATATAAGAGAGGATAGCAGTTTTGATTTACAGAATAATATGGGAGTAGAGTTATTCAGGGTTGGCCGATACGCCGAGGCGAAGAAATATTTTGAAACTTCAGTTAAACTGGCGCCTTATTGGTGGGTGAATTGGAATAATTTGGGAGTCTCATACGAACGTGAAAAAAATTATCAAAAGGCCGCCGAATATTATCAAAGATCCGTTAATAACGGCCAATATTATTTAGCTTATGAAAACCTGGCAAGGATATTGGTAAAGTATGGGAAAGACAGAGAAAAAACCGCTGATTTTATCGATAAAGCTTTGAAAGTGTATCCGCGGGATGATAATTTAAAGCAGATTGAAAATTATTTTCAGCGCGAACGAAACTTTAATTGAGTGAAGCGATCCCGATCATTTTAAAAATATTTTAGACCTTTAGATAATAAGTAGATCGGCCTTTTCCAACCATCAAAATCAGATTCAAGTGAGTTAATTTCCCTAGATCGCGAGCAGCAGTAACAGGAGCGATTTTAAACTCTTTCATAACCACTTTATTAGTTATCTTAACATTTGGTTCTTCAAACATAAAAAGAATCTTTTTTTGCCTTTCATTGAGGTTAAAGGTTGTTGATCTCTCTACTTTTTTTAATTTTATTTCACTGATTGTATTTTCTAACTGTTTAATTAAACCGGACGTGAAATATTCTAGCCATTGAGTAAGATTTTGTTTTTTTATTGCCGAATATATAGTTTCTTGATAGTCTTTTTTATCCTTTAAAAAATACTCTTCATATGGGACTATCCGGCGGAAGTCATAACCGTATTTGTAAAGAAATAGGGTAAAAATAAGATCGGAAAATGGTTCATTATCTTTTGAAAATGCGTTGAGGCTAAAGAAAATTATCTTGGCTAGAGCAGCTTGAATAATCGGGTGTTCAGAACTAACTTGAATGTATTTTATACTTTCTTCAATTTCTTTTTGGGTAATAATTAATCGGCCGTCAAAAGTTTGAGAGTATAGTTTAACAACAGTTGAATAACTGATAGGTTCATCTGTTGCCATCCAGTTTTGATAGATGTAATTAAGACTATCTTTTATTCTACTAAATTCTTTATTGCTGTAGTCTCTATTTAAGAATTGAAAAAAAAGCTTAATTCTTTTATTTAGTATTTGCCAGCGAAGCTGATTTTTATACCGAGGTGAAAGTGGAGTTAAAAGAATTACTTTTCTTAATTCCTCTATTTGTTTAACATATTGATTTAGAGATTGGGATTTTGTGTAAAAGAAACTTTTCATTTAGAAATAATCATATCATAATCAAATCATTTGTCAAGCGTATTTTACTTCATTTACCCCTTGACAAACTATTTTCCTATCCTTATTATAATTGTATAGGACATGAAATGATAATGATATGATTTTTTATCAAATAACAAAGCCTTAAATATGAAAATCAAAGTAAAACAGCTAGTATTGTTTCTAAGTCTTGTTTATTTAGTGCTTTTTGGCGCCACTTATTCAATAAATGCAGCGGTACAGTATCAGAAATGCTACAAAGAAGACAACTGTACTGTGGGAGAATTTTTGTATGATGATTCTTATGTTCCGATTGCTACAGCAAGCTGTGTTTTAACAAGTAGATTCCCGGATAGTTCAATATTTTTAAATTCGGTAGACATGGATAGCGCCAGCGATGGTTGGTATTCATATAGTTTTACTGCAACCGGTTCAGCCGGCTTATATCGATCACAGATCTGTTGCACTGCAGGAACAGACTATCTTTGTTTAGACAAAACTTTTGAAGTAGAAGCATCTTCTTCTGCTTTGACTAAGCAGGATGTAGCCGATGCTGTCTGGGATGAATCAAGATCAGCTCATACCCAATTGGGAAGTTTTGGGGAAGCATTGCAAAACATTGTTCCGTCAACTTCGGATATTGCCTCTGCTGTTTGGGGATATTCGGGTCGAACTTTAAACAATTTTGGTTCTCTGCCGTCTGATGTCTGGAACTATTCGACAAAGACATTATCATCTTTCGGCAGTTTAGTATCAAGCATTTGGAGCAATAATGAAAGAACTTTGACTTCAAGCGGAGTTGATACGAGTTTACTGGCTAAGAAAACCGACGTTGACGACCTGAAAAAAGAAGTCGCTTACAGTCAATCGCTTCTTGAAAAAACAGTCAATAAACCAGTGATAAAAAATTTCTTGGAAGAGGAACAAAATGTTGATCTGGAATCTAAGTTAAACCAATCCCAGCTTTTACTGACAGAGCTTCTTGCTGACAGTTATTCAGTAGATAGTAAATTAGGAATGTTGGATCTAAAATGGAAAGAATTTGACGAAAAAAAACTGACCTTAGTTTTAAAAGAAATTAATAAATCGAACAGTTCAATATCCGACTCAACAAAAAAAATCAAAGAACTTTGGAATTTAGCTTTAGCTGACAGTCTAAATAGTCAAGTTGAATCTTTAAGAAGTCGAACCGCAGTTATCGAAAGCGATCTTAAAGTTGAAGGTAAATCAAAGATAGTTAAAGAAGATCTTTTGAGTCTTGGCGAATCTTTAAATAGTTTTATAGAAACTCTTGGAACTGCTTCAGACAAAGACGGTAAAGAGACTCTTTATGGGAAAATAAATGAAGTAAAGACCTTGGCTAATACTTTTGATTTGTATCTGTCAGACGTTGACAAGCTTCTGATCAATTGGAGAAAGATTGAGCTTTCAGAGATGCAGAAAAAAACCGACGTAATAGCTTCCGATCTGGCAAAAATTAACAAACTACCAAGATCAATGATAGTAATTTCTTCACGACCGGAAGACAGTCTTAGTAAAAAACTTAAAAACCGACTTTTATCAATTAAGGGAACAATCGAAGCGAACAAAAAATTACTAGCTAAAATAACAGATAAACCTTTTAGCAGCAGCTGGCTTGAGGAGGGGAGTGTTGTTTTTAAGACCCTTCTTACCAATCCGTCAACCAGAATCAGCCAAAGTGTTCCTTTAAAATATTACCTACCGGCTGAAACCAAAAAAGAGGATATTATTGAAGTTGATGACGGTCTAGAAGTCAACTATGATGTTGAGAAAAGACAGCTTTATGTTGAGGGTGAGTTTACATTGGCTCCAAGCGAATCAAAGGTCGTCTCGGTTCGCGTCCAGGATATTTGGTCAATCAGCGAGGAAATAATAGAGAGCCTTCGACAGCAAGCTGAAGAGTTGGTTAAACCTCTTGAAAAAACCTCGTATTTTGGTCAGGGCGTGACGATCAAAAGCAATATTAATGTTTCTCTCGACAAAATCCTAAATAACCAAAAATCAGCAATGACGCCGGAAAACAAAATAAAAAATTATTTCGAAGCTCAGATAGAACTAAAAGGAATCAAAGATCAGATTAAAAATCTTCAGGATCTGGTTACTCAATCAGGGTCGTTTAGCTCAATGACTGGATTTGTTGGCGGCGCCCAAGCGGTTTCTGTCTGGGGACTAATCATTGTTATGGTTGCTGGTTTTGTTTTCTTGGTAATCTATATGAAGATATTAAGAGGCAGCGGCAGCACCGGTTCAAAACCCGTTTTCAAAGCAGTTGACAGCATCGGCCGCGAACAGATGATCAAATTTGCAGTCATCTTTTTTATCTTAGGTTCGACCATTTCTTTTTTAGCAAGTTTTGTTGTTTTGAAGGTTTTGAGTATCAGGCAGCCTAGTGTAAACTATGTTTCTGTTAAAACCGAACAACTACAAAGGCTGGATGAAGCTAAAATTGTCAGCCCGATACCAAACGAAACTGTTTTGGGTACTGAAACAAAACCAAAACAAGAGAACAAATATGTAATAGTTACAGACTTATCTGGTAGTTATTTGAGAATAAGAAAAACTCCAAATGGTGAAGTTATTGGTAAAGCATACAGTGGTGAAAAATATCCGATCTTAAAAGAAAAAGATGGTTGGACTCAAATTGAGCTTCAAGATAGTACTGGTTGGGTTTCTTCTGAATTTGTTCTACAACGCCAGTAAATTATAAAAATAATGAATTATCATTGCCAGAATTACTCCCAAAGGTAGAAGTTTTTTGTTGATAAAGTTTGATAAAATCATAACAACTATTGTTAAAGCGTGGAGGAGTGAGGTTAAAAATAGCCGCTCAATCAAAGGTATAATTGAAGTTAACATAAAGAAATTGAATGAATAAAGAACAGTTTCTGATACTGCAAAAAAAACTCCCAAACATATACCAATAAAAATTTGAATCTTTTTAGAAGGTAGTTTAACGACATTAATTATAAGGAGCGATTTAATAATCTCTTCGACTATATAAGGGTAAGGTAAGACCATCTCAATAGGAAAAACCAAAAATGGCGCAATCAACGCCATTAGTGGTAATAAAAAAATTGCAAATGTTTTATTATGAGAGTCGATGTTACTTTTTGTCATCGTCTTTGGCTGATTTTTTAAACTCTCTTATAGCCTCACCGATTCCTTTTGCTAACTCCGGTAGTTTTTTTCCGCCGAAGAATATCAAGACAACGACAAAAATTATGATTATTTCAGTTGTTCCAATATTGTTAAACATAAAGTTGATTTCACCTCCTATCGATATCTTCTATTTAATAATAGAGTAACTTCAAATAGAAAAGCAAGCGGAAAAAAGATAAGAAAATCAGTGAGAATATCAGTTGGTGGTAGACTCATCGTGAATATAAGAAGAGCCAAATAGATCATCGGTCTTAAGCTGACTAAAGACTGGTATTTGACAACATTTAACCTAATCAAAGGCGTGATGACAACCGGAAATTGGAAAATTACTGCTAGCCAGAGCGAAGTCATAAAGATATTTTTAATAAAAATCTCTATATCCCAGAGGTTTTGTACTCGTAATTGGCTTGACTGCTGGGAAAGGATATTGACAACGAACTTCATGATCCAGCCGCCAAAACTAAAGCCGATGATAAAAAGAATAAAACTAATAGGTATGGCAGTAATTATTGATATATATTCTTTTGATTTTAGAGCTGGCTTTAAAAAAGAAACCAACTGATAGATTATTAGAGGAAAAGCAATGATAAGGCCAAAGGTGATGCCTGAATTTACTGCCAGATTAATAAATTGAAAAGGCGAGGTAAAGACGATATTGGCGCTTTTTAAATTATAAAATTTTAAAATCAGCTTGATAAATGGTTCAAAGTAGATGAATCCAACTGCGGCAGCGATGAAAAAAACAGCTAAAACAAAAAACAATCGTTTACGAATTTCAATCAGATATGGCATGTATTGAGTAATAGCTGTTTGAAGAGTTGGAGAGGTTTTTTTCATAGTTAACGAATTTATTTTGAAGCTTTTTTAAACTCTTTAACAGCCTGGCCAATACCTCTTATAAGCTCTGGAATTTTTTTAGCTCCGAAAAGAACAATGATAATAAGGCTTATTACCGTCAATTCAGTCATACCGATATTTTGAAACATATATTTTCACCTCCCTTGCCCTCCATAGTTTTAACGAAGGAGGGTTTCACTTTTAATTATTAATCTTCCTGTAATTCCTTTTTTACTTTGCCAAACTCTTTTTTAGCCTCACCCAGTCCGCGGGCAAATTCGACTATCTTTTGACTACCGAAAAGAATCAGCAAGACAACTGCGATTAAGATTATTTCTTTTGCATCTAGTCCAAACATTTATTTTTTCACCTGCCTTTAGAATTTATTTTCGAATTTATAACGAGCAATACAATTAAATCATATAATACTTATTGAACAAATTGCAAGAGCAATGTTGTAGACTCATTATATGACGATATTGATTATAAAATATAAAAGATTATTAAAGACAATTTTTTTTATTATCTTTTATTCTCTTATTCCTATGGTTGCTCTTATCTTCTATATGAGCTTGGGGCAAAGAGAGATGTCCATGCAAACAGCCAAATCTGAAACATCCCATATTGTCAAACATATAAAATTGACAGAGGAGGAGTTTATGTCAAAGACAGAGTTGTTTTTGTTTGTTTTGTCAAAACTTGACATCTTGAAAGACAATAACCAACAAGAAAAGTGCAGTGAATTTTTGTCAAAACTTTTAGAGCAGTTGGAATTTTATAGCAACATCGCCGTTTCAGATCTTCAGGGAAATATATATTGCAGCGCGATTCCGCTTGAGAATCCTGTAAATGTTTCTGACAGAAAGTATTTTATCAATGTCATCAGCAACCGCAGATTCTCTTTAGGCGATTATCAGATAGGCAGGATTGTAAAAAAGCCTGTCTGGGTAGCTGGTCATCCGATTTTGACCGATGACGGAGTTCTTCAAGGAGTGGTTGGCGTTTCCATAGATCTTAAATGGTTAAATAAACTGCTTTCCGATCAGCCGCTGCCTCCCCAGTCGATCCTAAAAGTGTTTGACGGACACGGGGTTATCCTGGTTTCTTACCCAAACTCAAGTGAAGTCGGACAGAAAAAAAATCTTGACAGAGAGATCGCCTATGTTCTCCAAAACAAAAAATCACCTTTTGAACTTAAAGGTTCTGATGGAAAATTGAGAGTCTATACATACTCTAAATTTGATCCAACATCAACCAATGAAGAAAAATATGTCATAATAGGGCTAGATAAATCATTTATTGAGAGACCCGCAGACGAAACATTTAAAAAGAGCTTAGTTTTGGCTTTAATTATTGTTTTAGCAGTGTTTGTTATTGTCTTTATCAACTGGCAGTTATTTATATATCCGCAGTCAAAAACCTAGATCTTACTTAAGTGATGCCAGAGTGGCTTTTGCTTTTGCGTCTTTAAGAGTCTTACCCATTGAACCGGCAGTCGTGTGTCCGGAGATGACTTCATCCCAGACCGCATCGGCAATTTCCGAGGCAGATGCTCCACCAGCTTGAGTCTCAATATAGGTATCAGTACCTAGATCTTGAGTGTTGCCAGTTGTATTATTTACAATTGTATTGGCTCCTCTTACGTTAGTATTAACAACGCCGCTACCGATAGCTACTCCGTAAGCGCTGTTTTTATAGATTAAATTATTTTCCACTAAATTATCAGAAGTTCCTGTACCAGAAAGTAAGATTCCATCAGCATTATTGGAAATGATATTCTTAGAAATATTTAACTGAATAACAGAGTTATTTGTTTTAATTCCGTTTCCATCGCAGTTTTCAATAACACAACCTGTTATTTTTGAAAAAGCCGAAGAAATCATATTTATTCCTTGTCCGCGGACATTAGTTATCCAACAGTCTTTTATAAGATTACGATTTCCGGTAACGGAAATAGCATTGGCGCTACCAGTAACTGCTGTTTCAATGTAGATACCGCTGATTTCAACAGAATGGGCGCCGACTGAAATCGTATCATTACTGGTTGCTGTTGGTTTGAGTTGAAACGTGTGTCCTGGACCACGAACTTTAAGAGTGTTTTTGGTAATTGATAGAGTTTCTGTAACTGTGGTAATTCCTGAAGGGTGGCTGGAAAGGCAGTAGATAACGTCAAAATTAGAATCAGTAGTCAAGATTTGAGCTTGAGCAAAAGTAGCAACTGCTTTTGATGGGAGGGTGCCAGTGTTTGAATCATTACCGTTTACCGGATCCCAATAAAAAATATTACCAATACCACTGGCTTCGCTACCACGGAGAGACTCAATAAGATACTTAATATTTGTATTGTCATCAGGAGTAGCAATTGTTGGAGAAGAGGATTGGGCGATTGTTATTTGGGTGTAAGCTGATGGCGAAATTGGGTTACCTGATTCAGCAACAAGATTTCCGCCCGTGACAATACAGGCGATTGTATCTGGGCCGTTTCGTGCCTGAAAACGAAGCTTCCAATTATTTAAAAGCTGAACTGTCAGGCCAACAAATGTTCCTCCTCCTAAAGACTGTTTTCCAAAAGCATCGGCGATCTTTGAGTAAGACATAGCCGGATTCAGCTCATCTTCAGTATCACGGATTTGATTAATTAAGTATTGGAGATCAACCGATGTATCAGGAGAGGGGACTTCAATAATTGAGTTGTAAAAATCAAATGTTAAAGGCGAGGGCATATTATAATCATTATAACAATTATAAAGATTAAGTTAAGTTACGATCGTATCTGTTGTACGGATAGCAGAAGTAGAATAACCAGTAGAACTAAAAGTTCCGGTTGTTTCAAATGGTAGGATTGCTGTTGCGGCTTTTCTTCTCACTCTGACAAGGATATTCCGATCAGTCGAGTAGATGACTGTGACTGCTTCAGATGTAGCATCGGCTTCGGTATCAATATATGGTACATAAGCAGTGTCGTCTGTTGCCGTATAGGTTCTGTCAAGAGTTGGAGAGAGTCCGGTGAACTGTGAACTACCACTATTAGTCCAGCCGGTATATGTATAACGGGTCTCCCGAGTGGATCCTGTATCTGAAGTGTCAACAATTCTTATTGAGCCAGTTGACGGCGTATCAGATGGGATAGTTTCATTGACGGTAAAGGCGGAGTTGCCTGAAGTATTTCCAGAGGCTGACGTAAACATCGCTTTATTAATTGTAGTTCCTGATGTGGTTCTAAAAACAGCCACCCGGTCGCCTGATAGAAGATTAGAAATGGTAATTGACTGTTGATTAGGTGGAGTTCTGGTTGTTCCTCCGGAGTCAATCAGCTGATAGTTCTGGACGGGCGCCGAAGAACTTACCTCCGGCGAATGTTCCAAAAGGCGAGGCTTTGACCGGTGAGAAAGTATTAGTTGGCGTGGTTTGATTGTCTTCATGGGCGCGGATATAGAGCTGTCCTTGTTTGGTAGTAAAGCTAATCGCTCCTCCTTGGGCAGTCGCCGTCGGATACATCGTGTAGGTTGATCCGATTCTTGTCACATATTTTAAATATTCATAGACTTGACTTAAGACTCTGGTGGCAGAGCCGATGACGACCGAGTAGTTATTGTCAGTGCCTTGAGTAAAAGCTTTTCCGACTGTATAAGCATTTGCCATATTGGCAGAAGCAGTTGCTGTCTTACCTGAAGAGCTTCCGGTAATGGTTTCTGTGTTTAAAGGCCCGGCGTCGCCGGTAACATTGCCGATCGTCATTGTTCCTGAACCGGTCGAGGTTGTTTGTTTGAGGAAAGTTCCTGATCCGCCAGTCCAGGTGACAGTCTCAAGATTTGTAAAGTCTCCACTGATTGCGCTATAAGTGACTGTTCCATTGACAAATACGATCTTAATATCACTATATCCGGAGACAGTCGCAGTCGCAGTCGTATTGTTCAAATCAGGTGAAGTAGCAAGAGGTACGGCGTTTCTACCACCTGAAGTTAGATCAATACCGAAGTGATCATAAAGATCAGCATTACCACCTGATGGATAATGGCGTAAAAAAACCGTGATCTGGGCGCCGTTAATTTCCGTACCTGCTTCTTTTACCTTGATAAGAACATCAATGTGGCGGGTGCCGGCTTCAGGCCACCATTCAGATCCGGAAAAAATACGAGAACCGTCTTGTTCAATATATATCTGTTGGGAATCGTCCTCCTCGATCGAACCTAGGGTGTAGATATTTGACCAAAGATTCTCGCCAGATGCGGAAGCCGCGGTAAAGACACCGCTGGCCGAGCTTGAGGCGACGGTATAAGCAGAGTTGACATCGGCAAAAGTGTCACTTCCTGACGTTGGCCTGATCCAGACATAACCGATTTCTGTAGCTGTTCTTTCGTCATAAAAGAGAATTGTTCCTGTTTGTCCAGTATCGGTTTCGGTGATGACTTTTCCAATATCTGATGAACCAAAAGCAGTGCCGGCACCGGTCGCGTCATATGGTTTGATTCTGATTCCGCCTGATGTCCAACCATTGGTCTGGACGGCACCGGTTTTTAGATATTTGAAAGAAACGTCGTCCATGAACCAGGCATTGATAAGAGTGTATTCGGTTGGCGTTTGAGCACTCATTGGGATGGTATCATCCATCTGGGTCAGCTCGTCAAAAGTATCCATTAAGTAAGAATAGAGCTCGTTGACGGTGTAAATCGTGGTTCCTGATGAATGGTAGACGCGCTTATTTACATAGTCAATCGTAAAATCACTCGATATTGGCATAGTTTTTTATATTTTTCTAAACTTTATCTCAGTATAATTTGTTACTTTATATATTGTCAAGAGCTTATAAGAAAAATTTTTATTTTGGCATCAAACTAGAGTTCAGATCAAGTAAATTCCCATGTTTATTATTTTTGCATCGGCATTCAGAAAGGGGATTTCGAGCTCTTGGACATCCTTGAGTTGGGCATTTCCCCATAATTTTAGAAACATATTTGCATCCGCCAGTACAGACAAAATGAGGAATTGGTAGGGAAAGTTTGTTTTTTTTCTCCATAAAATTAAATCATATAATTTATTGAAATTATAATCAATAGCTTCTATAATTAAAAATACTTTATGATTATTATTGACATTAACGGCAATAAAAGAGACTGTGTCAGCATCATTCCTGATAATAGTTGGCCAGGATACCTCAAGATAAAATACTTTTCTAAGTTCAGAAAAACCTCTCATGAAGAATGGTACCTGATTAAAGACTTTATTAAAAATAATCCTAAACTGGCTCATCTAACAAAAGGAGGCTCTGATCCCTGGAAAGAAGATCTCGGCGTAGTTTCACTTTCTTCCAACCAAACCTTGACTGATAAATCAAAAAAATGGAAGTCTAACGAGTTTGCCGGTTATCCTTTGTGGATTTCCCGAGGGAAAGGTGAAGGTCAAACAAGAGGAATTATTATGAATACTAACGATACTTTAATAATTGACAAGCCTTGGAAGATTATTCCAGACAAATCATCCCAATATGTCATTTCCCATAATGTTCATGATCCACAGATATTAGGAAATACTTTGCCGGTTGACTATAAAATTAAGAGAGTTAAAAAGAAGAAAAAGTCAAAACTTGACAACAGATAACATTTAAAAGATAATGAAATTATGGGAATCCTGCCAAACATCTTTTCTAAAAAAGAAGACGAAACAATCAAGAAACTGAAATATCAAATTAATTCAGTGAAAAAAACACCTAAAAAAAAGACAGCAAAAACATCGGATAAGAAAACAATAGCTCCATTGCCTAAAAAAATTTCTAAACCAAAAACTCTTTTAGCTCAAGGAGAGTCGGTTTTTTATGGATATAATATTAGGCGTCTATATGTTGATGATCATTGGTATTTTTTTCTTGAAGATGTCTTGGCAGTTGGTGGAAGACTCGGACTAGAAGAAATTTTAGCAAAATTAAAAGACAGTAAAGAATATAAGGATAGCTTTCAAAAATATGTCTTATCTTTAAAAACGGTTGTTGATAATGAAGTCAAGATTGTTGACTGTATAGATGCTGAAGGATTTTTATGGATTTTGCCCCAGGTCCGTAGTGATAAGAGGGTTTTTCCAGGTCCATTTCCTGATTGGTTGAAAGAAACCGAACAACTTCCACTTCCAACTCCTCCAGTTGAGAAAAATAATTAATTTATGTGACAATTGAGTCGGTGGTACGGATAGCAGAGACTGACATGCCGGAACTAGTTATCTGTTTTTTTTGAATAAAAGGTAAGATGCCTTTTTTTCTAACAACAACAACCACATAACGGTCAGAAGCATAGGTTATGCTTTTTGTTACGCTGGTTGTAGTTGCTTGTTCTTCAATATATGGAACATATGCTTTATCATCGGTTGCCGTATAGTTTCGATCAAGAGTGGGAGAGAGTCCGGAAAAAGTCGAACCACTCCAACCGGTGTAGGTATAGCTTGTTTCTCGGGAAGATGTAGCATCTGAAGTGTCTACAACACGAAGAGTGCCGGTTGATGGAGTGTCCGAAGGAATAGTAGTTGTAATATCAAAGGTTGTTTCTCCGGAATTATTATTAGCAGCACAGGTGAACATTTCTTTATCAACAATTGTATTGTCTCCGGTTGCCCTGTATACGCCGATTCGATCACCACTTTCAACTGAATCAACAACAAGAGCGACGGTTGACGGAGGCGTCTGGGTCGTATTGGTTGAATCAGTCAGCACATAGTTATTTGCGTCATTACTGTGCATATTATAGATTTTTACTCCTCGGGCGCCGAATAGTTTTCCACCAGCAAATGTTCCGAAAGGCGCTTGTTTTGATTGAGTGATTGTATCAGGAGTACCGTTTATTGTTGCTGTTGTTGAACCGCTTGTTAAAGTGTTGGTGTCGGAAAATGTTCCATGAGTGTTTCTAATAACCAATGTTCCAGTAGTGCCATTGTCAATTAAAGAAACTATGTAGCCAGTTCCTCCACTGTTTGAAGTAATAGTAGAACCTTGGACAAAAGGTCCGTTTGTTTCACCAGTATAGTTGAGTCTAATATCACCAACTGCAGTGTAATATTCACCGCTAACTCCGTTTAATGTTGTTGATGAGCCTGTACGTGTTACATATTTTAGATATTCATAAACTTGGGTAAGGATTCTTCCGGCGCAGTTGATTTGAACATCATACGGACGGGCACCATTTCCATTATTCAAATCATAAGAATAGTAACCAAATGTAATCGTAATATCGCTGTAGCCTGATACTGTTCCTTCGGCTGTTTGGTTATTAGTATCGTTAAATGCTGCCAGAGGTACAGGATTTCGACCGGTTGAGGCATCAATAACAGTATGATCGTAAAGAGTGGAGAATTTACGAGCTAAAATTGTTAAGTTTCCAGAATCGGTTTCTACACTAGCTTCTTTTACTTTTATTAAGACGTCTATATGACCACTTGACCAAAAAGGAGCAATTTGAGCATCATTTTGATAGACATCAAGAGTTGTGCCAGATACAAGAGTGCCCAGAGTGAATATATTTGACCAAATGGTTTCGCCAGTTACAGCGGTTGATCCGCCCATTGCTCCAGCTAAAGATCCATTGACATTTATATTTTCCGAAGTATTGTTAAAGTCATCATCTGTAGCATCAGTCCTTACCCATAATTTTTTAAGAGTAGTATTGTAGTCAACTAATTTTCCCGTATCTCCGGTTGTGACTCCAGCAACAGTTGTCCCAAGATCAGTATCGTCAACTCCGGAAATAGTAGCTAAGGTCAAAATTCTAATACCAGTTGTATTAGTTGGATGAGTCCAACCCGAAGTTTGGATAGCGCCTCCATTTATAAACTGCATGCTGGTATCATTCATAAACCAACCATTAACCAATGTAAATTCAGTTGGGGTTTGGGCTGTCATTGGAATTGAGTCATCCATGAGAGCGGAATCGTCAAAGTAGTTCATCAGCCAAGTATATAGATCTTTAGCTGTATAGACGACTGCGTCAGCCGTATGTCTGATAGTTTTTGTGGTTGTATTGATAGTAAAATCTCCGGCAATGGTTGTATTGGTCGTTACGTCAGCAATTGAATCTTCTGACATAGTCACATTGATTGTCAAATTACTGCCACCGACTGTTCCTGTTGCCTGTGTCGGTACGTATTTTGTGGCTCCATCTGATGATTTGCGTACTCGAATGGTAATACCTCCAGCTCCTGACACAGTGCTTCCAACAACATTTCCTGATGAATTTGTCAGCAGACCATTTATGATGACGCTTGAATCAGAATTTTTTGTGACATACACACGTGCATTTTCGATTGCAACTTGATTCGTATCTTCAATATGGATTGTTACATCGACGCTGGAGTTGACAACAGTTGAGGCTCCAGATCCGTTCCGAATACTTGGCGTATCACCTTCGCTGATATTTATTGTAACTGCTCCTCCGGAATTATTATAAATACATTCGTTGCCTGTTGATCCATCGGTTGCCGCATAACCGGTAAAAGTATTTCCGGCAAATGAATAAGAATTACCCGCGCACGCATTTGTTAATTCAATGGCATGTTTTGTTCCGCCTGAAATAAACGAACAGTTTGAAATGTTAGTCAAATTATTTGATAAAAGTGCTTTGACAGAATCATTAGTAGAATCAAACGTGCAACCCGTAAAATTTGCTGAGTTTTGAGTTATTAAATTACAGTTTCTGAAAGTTGAAGTTAAAATTGTTGAATTCGATTGAAAACCAAACGTGCCCATATTTGTGAAAGTACAGTTAGTTATATTTATATCGGCATTATCAGTTGTGATAAAATTACCGCGGGAGACTGTTCCAAGAGCCAGAAAAGTAATATTTGACCAATCTAAACGACTAGTTGCTTGACGAACTTCAAACGCATTAAAATTGGAAGAAACCTTCTTAGTATCAGCAATAACTATGGACGTATTATTATCTCGAAAATCAACGGCGCTTGTGTATCCTAATACAACAAGCCCTTGCACTTGATATCCACCAGAAACTGCCTGAATTAGACCCCAACGATTGGTAGTTGAATCGTTCTGTGTTGCATATCCAGCAAATGTTGCGTAGCCGTTTGCCAAATCGCCCCCGTTAATGCGGGCCTCACATCGACCATAGCGAATTACATCAAAACCGAACGGATTACCTTTGGCTACTGCATTAATAGAATTTACAATATAGCCAAAATACTGATAGGTGGTTGTTGGTGTCCCTGTTGTCACATCGGCTGTTACCGTTGGATCAACCGGTATACAGATCCATCCACCATAAGCATAAGTATCGTTTCCCCGTACGTACCACGATTTATAATCGCCTCCACCACTTCCAATAGATAGGCGCATGCCACCGTTTGCCTCAGTGGCTAAAGCATTAGGTGCAGAGTAGTAAATCCACGCAATATATGCGCCATCCGTCGGTATGGTAATACCACTACCATTGTTATAGTGTAAACCTCCAAGACCTGTTGCGTTGAATGTTTTACTAATACAACCTGTTCCTTGAATAAAATAGTCTACTTCGGCAACGGCGATACCACCGGCTGTAGCTCCTGTTGGTTCGGTATAACCAGTGGTTGCTTCGGCAGTATTAATAGTAGTTAGATCAGTTGTGTAATTAGGTGCGGTCATAGTTTTTTTATTTTAAAAATTTTTCTTTTTATCTAACTTCATTTTACGAAAAATAAATTTTTTTTAAAGCAGATGTAAAGAAAAGAATATTTAAAAAAAGTAATTATTCGATATCGTTATCACTAACTGGTTTTATTGTTTTATCGATAACCAAAAAAACTAAACCAAGCACAATGTAGATAAGTGATGGAATAATAAGTAAAAGACCAGTAGCAGTCAAAGTCATAGTCCAGACTACCGGGATAAGATTGGAGCCTGTTGCCAACTGTTGGATAGAGTAGAGCTCAAACATGGCGGCGATGAAAAACATCACTAATCCTTTGGTCAGCTGTTTTTTTTCAAACATAGAAAAGACAAGAAGAATTGAGGAAAAAAGAGCTATAGTTTTAATGACGATTGATACAGTCGTAAATGGATATCGGGATAAAAGATCACCTTGTAAAAATTCAAAGGGAGATTTTAAAACGAAAGAAACCGGACCAGCAATAGTATCGAAGATATAAGCTAAAAGAAAAAGCCCTAAAATAATAGCGGCGAGATATTCTTTTTTCATTTTAGATTAATTATATACCCTTTTTAAAATATTTCATCAAAGTATCCGTATGTTAAAGATGCGCGGTTGGTCCAATTTGAAGAAAAGTTGCTGTTACCTTTTACATATCTGTAAGCACCCGAGGAATCTTCTTTCATGACAAACCAAGCGCCGGTTTTGTCAACAAATCCATAATAGGCAGGTGATGAGGCGTCGTCAATTTCGCTGATTTTATATCCATCAGTTGGAGTTTTTATTGCCGGATCAATAACTGCTCCAGTTGAATCCTTAACAGCGATTGTTCCAGGTCCTGGGACGCTGCCGAAGAAGGCGGCGTGGGTTTTTTTAGTGAATACTGACATCATAAAAAGACCAGCACCAGCTGAAGCGATTATTTTTAAGAAAACTCTTCGGTCATTATCAACGTCTTCTTCAATGACCTCACCTGACTCGGTTTTATCTACTTTTGGTTTATTTTTCTTATCTTTTAAAACCAGTTCTTGTTTTCTAGTACTGTTTTTCACAGGTATAATAATGGCAATCGCTTTCTGTCTTTTGGGTGTGACAAGCTCCATGAAGTAGGCAAACAATGGAAAAAAAATCACTGCGCTTATCAATTGAGCAGAATTTTCTACTTTAAGAAAAGATATCAATGTCATAATAGAAACAATGATAAAACTGTAGTAGATTAAAAATTTTTTCATTTTTTTATTTCAACAAATTCTTCATTAACAAATCCATGAGTTTTTCCGTTAAATATTATTTCATACCACGAGTCCTTTTTTTTGAGAAAAAGATAGGGTTTGTTTTCCATTTGACCGATGATTTTTCCTTTTATTGAAGAAGAATCACGGACATTTACTTTATCGTTAATAAAATCATTTTTTAAAGTAACAAATGATGCTGGGGTTGGTTTAGGGCTTATAGTTAACACAATTTTTTTAGATACATTATTAACAGTCGTGCTTTTTTTACTAATTTTAAGGATACTATTTACAAGCAAGACTATAAAAAAAACTAACGTTAAAATTAAAGCTGATTTATTGTGTTCTTCTTTCTTTTTAGGAGATTTTTTTTTGCTAAAAAACGTTTCAATAGCCGTATAGCTAAAATATATTGCAATAGGAATAAATATCAGTTGAAAGAGAAGTTGTTGAGGATTTTGGCTAGATATAACTCCTGAAATTGTAATAAAAAGAGAGACAAGCAAGCAGTAGTAAAATAGTATTTTTTTTGTCATTTTAATATTCTTTGACAAACTGACTGTGAATCCAACCGGTTATATCGTCATTGAGATTGATAAAATAGTATCCATTCTCTTTTTCTGTGTAGGGATAGTATTTGCCATAGACTGCCTGACCAATGATCTTTGACGAACTGCTTTTGGTTTCATAGACTTCAACAGACTGCCATTTTCGATCAGAGATGGTAACAAAATTAATGCTAACTGATTTTGTTGGAGATAAAGACAGAATTGGAGTTAGGGAAGTTTCTGATAAACCTAAAATATCATCTTGCTCCTCAACCTGATCTTTTAATTTAGCTACCTCGGCTTTTAGTCTGCCTACTTCCTGAATCAAATCTGAAGAAGGAGATTGACCGGTTGAGGATATGGTAGTTGGTCTATTTTTTTTGAGTTCTTGTAGGATTTCCGCCTGTTTTTTTTCAATCTGATCAAAGCGGTTGAGAAGGAATTTTTTTGCAGAAGAATAACTGAATAGAACCGTCAAAAAAGCAATTATTATGACAATAATCTGTTTGGTAAACATATAAAATATCATAGCTTAATGTTATACTTAAAACAATGGAAATTTTCATAAAATTAATAATCTTTATTCTTGGGGCTTCAATAGGATCTTTCTTAAATGTTTTGATCGATCGATTACCTAAAGATGAATCAATTACCGGGCGCTCCCATTGTGATTTTTGCAAGGAAAAAATTACTTGGTATGATTTGATTCCGATATTGTCTTACTTTTTTTTGAAGGGAAAAAGCCGGTGCTGTCATAAAAAACTGTCTTTTCAGTATCCGCTTGTAGAAATATTAACTGGGGTAGCGTTTGTTTTTGTTTTTTTTCAAGGACAGAACCTACTAGGTTCTGTCCTTATAATGGGAATTTTATCTTGTTTGATAGTGGTATTTTTCTCCGACCTAAAATATCATTTAATTTCTGATTGGGTATTATTAGCTTTTTTTGCTTTTTCTGCTTTATATAAGTTTGTTTCAAACCCTCTTTGTCATTCTGGCTTGTCCAGAATCTTATCAAGCGGATTCTGGAGTCGCTGCGTTCCCCAGAATGACGTTATAGCGGCATTAATCGTTGGCCTTCCAATTTTTCTCATCTATTACATATCTCACGAACGAGCGATGGGTTTAGGAGATGTCTATCTATCTGCCATTATGGGGCTTCTCCTCGGTTGGAAAGCTGGTTTCCTGGCTCTATACATCGCATTTATCACGGGCGCAGTATTTGGAATAGTGTTGCTCATCTTGCACAAAAAGAAAATCAAAAGCAAAATCCCTTTTGGGCCTTTTCTTGTAACAGGGACATTGACGATGTTATTTTATGGTGATAAGATATTGGAGATAATTAAGAGAATGTATGGATTTTAATTTTCAATTTTCATTTTTCAATTTACATTGAATTTTCAATGAATCAATTTTCAAACATTGATAATTGTAACATTGTAAATTTATTGAAAATTGTAAATTGATAATTGAAAATTGCTTTTATGTTAATTCTCGGCGTCGTTGGCCAGATTGCCTGTGGTAAAGGAGTTTTGGTAGATTATCTTATAAAAAAACTGAATTTTGTTTCTTTTTCACTTTCTTCAATTCTTCATGACGAATTAAATAAAAAAGGCACAAAAGAATTTACCAGAAAAACACTTCAAGACATGGGTGATGAGCTTCGAAAAAGATACGGCGACGACGTTTTGGCACGTCGAGCAATTTCTAAAATCAAAAATCTAAAATCTAAAATCCAAAGATATGTCATTGAAGGAATTCGTAATCCAGGCGAGATAGAGTTTTTGAAAAAAAACCCGGCTTTTATTTTGATCGGCGTTAAGGCGAGCAGGGAAATTAGATTCAAAAGATTATTACAACGGGCCAAGCCATGGGACCCAAAAACATGGAATGATTTTGTCAAAGTCGACAGACGTGATCTCGGCGTCGGCCAAAAAAAATCAGGACAACAAGTAGGGAAGTGTTTAGCCTATTGTGACTACGTGTTGACCAATAACAAAGACACGGCCGATTTTCATAAAAAAGTGAAAGAGTTAATGAAAAGGGTGTTCAAACTGAATGGCACTTCGTGAAAATTTTGCTGCTCCATCGATCTAAAATAGCAATTTGGTAGGTCATTGTCTATAGACAAAAGAGTTCATAAAGTCTATAAAGTTATAAAGTTCATAAAGATAATGAGCAGTTTTATTAAGACTGAAAGACAGTTAGTAGCGGAATTTTTTTCAAATATCGGTGTCGCTTGGTTTACAGCTGGAGTGATTGGAGTTTTTATAGATCAGAGAAGAAATATAAACGAGATTTTTTATTCTATTATTTGGGGGATTTTCTTTAGTTCCATTTTTTTGTTAGTTGGTGTAAAATTAATTAAAAGATAATTATGACATTTGAATATTTAGTTATAGTTTTTAGCGTAGCAGGTATCGCAAGTGCCGTTTTATTAGTAGTTGGTTATTTAATCGTTAAAAAAAATATATGAATCCAAATCCATACGTCTTAGCAATAATATCTCTAATTACTTTTTTAGCCGCTTTTATCTACGTCTACCGCGGTCTTTCGAAGAAATAAGGTTAAATTTGAGAGAAAGATCATTTTCTTTCTTCTGATCCGTCTTGATTGTGTATCACTAAAACAGACCTGGTGGTATTTATATTTCTTCTCCAAAAAGGAGTTTTTTCAGTCGTTTTTATATTAGTAATTTTTCCAGTGAAATCTATGTGAGTTTCTATTGAATCAACAGCCCGACCATCAATATAATGATTAGGTCGGTTTTTTAACGCTAAAGCTACGCCAACACTTATAACACCAATAGTGAGACATGCTATAGGAATTGCATATCCAATAACGGAGGTATAGAATTCAGGCGAAGCCCAACGACAAAGATATGGACTAGCAAGTAAGCCAAGTGAAACTATAATATTACGCAAAGCATGACTTTCCCTACGCATAATTTTTTAATTGTAACACACTATAAGATTAAAGTCTATTTTATTTCATGGAGTACATAAATTTCTCTCCGGCAGTTTCGTAGGAAAATAGTTCTTCCGGTTTAAACCAAAGGTTGACTTCCTTTTCTCCGTCTTCAACCGTGTCTGAAGCATGAATGATATTTCTTAAGGGTCTGTTTTGTTCATTAGCCAAGTCAATCGTGTCATGGCTAAAATCACCTCTGATTGTCCCAGGCGCAGCCAGGACAGGGATGGTATTGCCGGATAGTTTACGGACAATTTCTATGGCGTCGTAGCCTTCAACAACTGCTAAAAAAACAGGGGACTCTTGTAAATAGGTGATTAGCCAACCTTTAACGGTTTTTCCGATTGAAACAGCATCGTTTGTTTTAAACACGCTTCTTGCGTCCAGTCCCTTCTTCTCGTAATTTGTCAACGTCCGTTGTCCGACTTTAGCAAACCAAGCCTCGGTTTCCGGATAATGAGCAATGATTTTTTCTTTAGTTGCCCACTCGAATTTTAGTCCGATGATTTTTAGGCCAACAGTTTCAAAACGGCTGACAATTTTTCCAATAATTCCTCGCTGAACGCCGTCGGGCTTTATTATGAGTAATGCTTTTTGTTTATTCATATTTATTAGATTCTGGAGTCGCTTCGCTCCCCAGAATGACGTCATTCTGGTAAGGCCGGAGGCCGCATCCAGAATCGTTGTTATACTAAATACAAAGAATCAACTTCTCTTTCATAATTTTTAAATTCCATTTTTGGGAACCAGTATTTGATCTCTCTCTCGGCTTCTTCTTTACTGCCCGACGCGTGAACAAAAGTTTTGACGACGCGGTCTAGACTCGAAGACAGAGTAGAGGAATCAAAAGAATAGTCAGAATGCAGTGTGCCAGTTTGAGATAGTAATGGGATAGTATGACCTCTTAGTTTTCTGGCGATCTGAATGGCATCTGGTCCACTCCATATCATAACGATAATTGGTCCTTCCATCCAGTATTTGACTAGCCGGTCATAAACAAACTGGCCTAGTTTCTGTGGGTCGTCTGTGCCCATTTTTTCTTTGACATTTCCTCCACTTTGTTTAAAAGAAGCAATGGTTTTTTCTCCCATTTCCTTTATCCAAACAGGTGTTCCAGGGTAATGATTTTTAATGACGTCGGAACTTGGTCGGAGCATCTTGGCGGCCATTAGTTTGAGTCCGACGTTTTCAAAAGTTTCAATGACTTTACCAATCAAGCCACGCTTGACGGCGTCAGGCTTTATTATGATCAAAGTTCGCTCCATAAGTAAATACCAAATAACAAAACACAAATAACAATTGAATAACAAATTACCAATAATAAATATTCAAAAATTTGTTATTTATTATTTTATTATAAATGTCTTTTGTAATCTCTTCAATACATTTATTTCCATCAATATTAATCCACTTCGTCCAAACCTGGTTTTTCACGAGATAGTCATACTGTTTGTGTGTACGTCTTATAAACTCAAAGTCTTTTTCCCGGCGGTTTTTCTCTTTGTCTTCGCCGCCCTTTCTTTGGATTGCTATATCTGGGTCGACGTTTAGATAAAAAACCATATCAGGGATTTCTATTTTAAAGTTTTTAGCATAATCCAAGGCCATTTTCATGTCAACGCCTTCAAGAGTCTGATAACAGAGAGTAGTGGTAAAATAACGATCAGCAATGACAATTTCGTTTTTTCTTTTTTCAGCAATCATTTGGCTGTCCATGATAAACTGCATTGTGTAGAGGAGAAATTGCTGTTCGGCTGTCAAATCCTTGTTTTGATAGAGGAATTCTTTGATTAATTTACCGACGTTTCTGTCGTAGTCAGGGTATTTAATCAGGCTAACATTCGTCATTCTGGGGAGGAGCGGAGCGACGACTCCAGAATCGTTGTTTGCAGATTCTGGACGCGCTCCCTCGCTATCACTCGGTCGCTTGCCAGAATGACCAAGAAGCTCGGAAAGGTTTTTTGCCTGCGTCTCGCACCCGGCCCCATCAATTCCTTCGATGACGATGAACATATGGTTTACAAAAACATTATAATCTTTATAAAGATTATAAAAATTATAATTATTATAACACTTATGGATGGCCAAGGTTATAAGAGTTTGGCGTTTTATAAACAATCGGTGATCATTCATGATTTTACGGTAGAATTTGTCAAACTTTATATTGACTATCATTCACGGACTCGTGACCAAATGGAACAATCTGCCCGATCGGGCAAGCAAAACATTGCTGAGGGCTATACTCAAAAAAGTATTGAAAGCAAAATAAAATTAGTTGGAGTAGCACGTGGATCGCTAGAAGAATTGCTAAACGACTATCAGGATTATCTTCGACAGCACAATCTTAAACTTTGGGAAAAGGATTCACCGGAAGCACGGAAAGTGCGTGCCCTAGTTTATAACCGTTATAACAGTTATAAAAATTATAAAGATTATATTTCTTCGGGCGAATCTGCCGCCAATGCCATGATTTGTCTTATCAACCAAACTAATCAGCTTCTTGATCAAAAACTCCGATGGATGGAAGAGCAGTTCGTCAAAGAGGGTGGATTTAGAGAGAATCTTTTTAAAAAGCGAATGGACTACCGTAAGGGCAAAAAATAAGCGTTATAACTGTTATAATATTTATAAATTTTATATTAGCTTTGGCCAGTCCTCATAGCTCAACGGACAGAGCACAGGTTTCCTAAACCTGCGATGTAAGTTCAATTCTTACTGAGGACACAGTAAGAAATACCTGCCTGCCGGCAGGCAGGTCAAATATTAAAGATCAAATATCAAAAATGAAGAATGCTACAAAGCTTTCACGTAAACACATAATTCGTCATCATATCCATAAGGCCACTTCAAGTGAATATTTTAGGGTACTTGTGCTTAGGACGCTTGGGAATTTTTTACTGTTTTCGTCGCTTTTTATGATAGGAAAGACTCTATATTCTCCCGTCCGTGAAGAAATTAAATATTTTATTAATAGCAAGCTCAACAAGCAATATATTGTGGCTGATACAATTACAATTCCTCCTCCGGCTGTCGAAAGCAAAGGATTATTAGCCAGAGCCTTCAACTTTAAACAGGTTGAAGTTTTAGCTCCGAGCGATCCGGAATTTTCGATTGTCGTTCCCAAAATTGGTGCCAATGCAAAGATTTTTTCTAATACTAATGCCGGAAACGAAAAAGAGTACTTAGACGTTTTGGAAAAAGGCGTCGCCCATACTCTCGGGACGGCTTTTCCTGGAGAGGGTGGACACATCTTCCTTTTTGCCCATTCGACCGACTATTTCTGGAACGTCGGTAACTATAACGCGGTTTTTTATCTTCTTTACAAACTGGAGAAGGGTGACGAAGTCAATCTTTTTTATAAAGGGCAAAGATACGTCTATCGCATCATTGGCAATCAGGTCGTTGATCCGTCGCAAGTTGAGTATCTTACCCGAAAGACCAATCGTGAGTTTCTTACGCTCCAAACCTGCTGGCCTCCGGGAACTACGCTTAAGCGCTTACTCGTGTTTGCCGTTCGTGTTGCAGAGTAAAAGCTCGACACCGTATTTTTGAGTCGACTTCACCCCAAAGGGGCCCTAAGTCATTGACTCAAAAACAGGTGTCTTCGCTTTTTTCCAAAGACGAAGCGGGAGGATTTTTTTCACTTTCGAGGGGACCACGAAGTGGTGAGACTCTCGTGTGATAAAAAATACTACCGCTGAGTCTTAGCGAATTCCAACCAAATAAAGATCAGGGAGTTTATTGGCTTCTGGATTCAGATTTGCCAGAATTAGTATTTTTCCGTCAGAAGAAGTTGTGAAGAATTTAGCCTCGAAAGGACCGGAGTAAACCGGTTGACGATTGGTATTATCGTAGTCGGCAATCGAAATCTTTTTATCCTCTTCAATGACAAGGTGGCGCGAATCAAAATACCATTGGATATTAAAATTCGAAATTCGAAATTCGAAATTCGAAATAAAATAATTTTTATCTTCTTTTTTATCGTAGATATAAAATCCGCCTTTTTTCAAACTGCGGGTCTCTATGGCTTGATTGGTAGCGATCAAGGGCGGAGTGATCATCTGCGAAAGGCTAACATTGTCTAATGATTGATACAATACCTTTGTTTCATTTGGAGAGAAGGAAATAACCTTAAAAGAATCAGAGGCGATTTTAGAAAATTCAGGCGGGTAGGTTTCGAGAATTTTCAAAAAGTTGGCTTGTTTTTGTTCTTCCCAAGCCGTAATAAGCGCTTGTTTAGACTCCGCAGACAGTGATAGGTCGAGGATGGATTGATTCTCTTCCTCGAGAGAAATAAGATAGTTATCAACGATAGCCTGTTTTTGGTCTGGCGAAATCTCGACTTCGACGGTTGAGAAATCAATGGGAGTTGTAAAGAGTTCTTTTTTGACAATGGTTTTTAAGGGTGGGAAAAAAGATAGAGGTCTTCTGGCGGCTTCAAAAAGATAGACACCTTCCTCTGCAAAAACTACGATTTTATCAGTATCTTCCAAAGGAACTGCTTTGACAATGCCCAGATTAGTCAGAGGAGATAATGACGGGTTCGCCGGGTAGAGAACAGCGTCGATATTGACTACCAGTTCGCCTTTGAGATTGACTTTTTTACTCCAGCTGGTAAATCCTTCCTTTTTTATATCGATCTGATAGTCTCCTGGAGAAAGAGTAAGGTTGTTATCGGTGACGCCGTGAAGGAGGCCGTTGAGATAGATTTTGGCGGTTTTTGGATAAGAAGTGACAGCAATAATACCAGTTGAGCTCAAAGATTTATTTTTATAGTCAAATCGGTAACCGCGCGCATAAGCGATAACCGAGACTAATATCGTCAAAAACAGGAGAAAAAATATAAACTTAGAAAGAAATTTCATATTCAACTGTATTATACTATAGAATATTATGTTCTTCCGTAAAAAAATAGGAATCGACCTTGGAACAGCCAATACTCTTGTTTATGTTGAAGGCGAGGGAATAGTTTTGAATGAGCCAACCGTAGTCGCTTATTCTATTGAAGACAAGAGGATTTTGGCTGTTGGCGACGATGCCCGTGACATGCTTGGTCGGACACCGGGGTCAATTATTGCCAGCCGGCCGATGAAGGAAGGGGTAATTGCCGACTATACTACTACCTCGGCGATGATCACCTATTTTTTAAAAAAAGCCTTAAAAGGAGGTGTCTTTTGGCCCGAAGTAATGATCTCTATTCCAGGCGGTTCTTCCCAGGTGGAAAAAAGGGCCGTGGTGGCGGCTTGTAAACAGGCGGGAGCCTCCAATGTTTATTTGATCGAAGAGCCTTTGGCGGCCGCAATCGGCGCCAAAATTCCGATTTCCCAGGCCTCTGGTCACATGATTGTTAATTTGGGAGGCGGGACGACCGAAGTGGCGGTGATTTCACTAGGACAGCTAGTGGTTTATAAGACCGTCAGAGTGGCAGGGACAAAGCTTGATGAAGCGATTATCCAACACTTACGCAAAAATCACAATATCATTGTTGGAGAAAGAACCGCCGAAGATATAAAAATAAAGCTAGCTAATGCTTTTATCGAACCGACTCGATCAACCTCCGAGGTTGAGGAGCGAAGCGGGAAAACCTCGGAGGTTAGAAAAATGGAGGTCAAGGGGCGGGATTTTCAATCAGGATTGCCAAAGATCTTTGAAGTTGACGAAATATCGATTAACGAAGCTATTACTAAACCTTTAAAACTAATTCTTGAAGGCATTAAAGAAGTATTGTCTCAAACTCCGCCGGAGTTGGCTTCCGATATCGTTGATAAAGGCATAGTTTTGTCAGGTGGTACTTCGCTGTTGACTAATATCGATCGTTATATCACCTACTTTACTGGCGTTTCATCTTTTGTCGTTGATGATCCGTTGTTTTGTGTCATAAGAGGGGTCGGAATGGCGATTGAAAATTTGGATAGTTTTAAGGAAGCTATCCGATAGTAATTAATGAAATATTAAAAATTAAACATTAAATATTAAAAAAACTTTATAAATCTTAAAACATAAAACTTATAGTATAATTTATTGTTATAAAACAATTTTTTATATCAAATAGATTTTTACTTTGTTAAAATAATAAAAACGTTCAAAAAATAATTTGAACAAAATTCAATGAAAATTGAAAATTGAAAATTTAAAATTGAACCTATAACAAATAGATAAAATATGGATAAAAATAAGATATTAGGCATAACGATTCCATTACAGTCTAAACAGGATATCCTAGAGAAAATTATAAAGTACCTATCATCTCCTAAGGGTTTTTTTCATATCATCTCTCTTAACCCGGAGAATTTGGTGATTGCTCAAAAGAATCAAAAATTTAAAAAGATTGTTGAGACAGCCCAAATCAAGATTATTGATGGAGCGGGGATTGTTATGGCGGGCCGTTTATTAAATTTAAGCCTAAAAAGATTAACAGGAGTTGACCTTATGAAAGATTTAATAAATTTGGCTTCTAGTATGCGCTTAAGAGTGCTTCTAATTGGTGGTCAACCAAATTTAGCACTTGAACTTAGCGATTGCTATAATGAACAATTTCCCAAGGCTAAATTTAAAGGACTTTATGGTCTAAGAAATGTAAAAAATCCTGTGTTTGATGAAGAGGTAAGGATTTTTTCAATAGTGCGCTCTTTTAAGCCACAATTAACATTTGTTGCTTTTGGTTCGCCTGACCAGGAATTATGGATAGAGCGTCATAGAAAGGAATTGTCCGGATCCGTGGTAATGGGAGTGGGTGGAGCCTTTAATTATTTATCTAATAGTGTAAGGCGGGCGCCGTTATTTATGCAAAAGCTAGGACTAGAATGGTTGTTTCGCTTAATAAACCAACCTTGGCGATCAAAAAGACAATTGAGACTGCTTAAATTTATATACCTAGTTTTTAAGGAAAAATGGATAAAAAACTAGCTTCGATAATCAAATATTTCGCCGTTTTTGACTACTTTCCGCGCTTTGAGGAAGTTTATACCTTTTTTCCAAGAAAAATTTCAAAAAAAACGCTAAAAACGATGTATGAAGCTGTTTTAGATACTCCACCCCAGTATAGTATAATCCGTAATCCGAAATCCGCAATTAAACAATTAATTAATTACGAATTACGAATTACGAATTCAAAAAAGAAATTAAGGAATTGGAGGTTTAGATTATATATAAAGCTCGTTTTGTTATTTCCGCAAATAAAATTAGTCGGTCTATCTGGATCAATCTCGATGATGAATGCGGATTTGGACGATGATATAGATTTATTCATTATTACCAAAAAAAACCGTTTATTCACCGGAAGATTTTTAGCCACGATGATAGCTTTTATTATGGGGTTGAAAAGACCTCTAGGGCTAAAAAAAGCCTCGGATAAAGTCTGTCTCAATCTTTTCTTTGATGAAAGCAATCTAAAAGTCCCGAAATTCAAGCAAACTCTTTTTGTCGGCCACGAAGTCCTGCAGATGAAGCCGATTATTAATAAAGATTACGTTTACGAACGGTTCTTAGTAGCGAACGGTTGGATATTCAAGCTTTTTCCGAACGCCATAGAGAATTTAGAATCTAGAATTCAGAATTCAGAATTAAAAAATAAAATTTCAAATTCTAAGTTGATTCATAATTCTAAATTCATAATTCTAAATTTTGGTCGGATTCTTGAGTTATTTTTTAAAAAAATACAATTGTTATTGATCAATCGTCACAAAACTACTGAAATCATTACATCCTCCCAGCTTTGGTTTCACCCCGACGACTTCGAAAAGAAGATTAAGTTTCTTTAGTGTAGCATGTTCCTATTCCCGCAGCTTCCATCTGGTCCATGATGACTTCGGTGCGCTTGACGTCGATTTTTAGGCTATCAGACAACTGTTTTGAGGATATTTCATCGTATTTGTCCATCACTTCTAAAGCTTTTGAAAACAACGGGTCACGTTCCACCTTTTTTTCGCCACCATCCACCTCGGAGGTGGAATGAGGCTGATTTTTGGGATTTTCGATACTTTTTAATCTACTATCAATATCATCCAATTTTTTCAAAATTACTTTTACCGATTCATCCATAAACTTTATTATATCATTGCTTAGAAAAAATATGTTATAACTAAATTAGAAATTAATAATTCTAAAAAAATAATATGGAAATGATTCCAGGAAATAAACTTTTGGATATAACAGGAAAGACGGCGATTGTCACCGGAGCGGTCGGCATCGGTTATGGAATTGTTTATCGTCTGGCTGAAGCTGGCGCCAATGTTTTGGTCACAGGCCGTAATCAAGAAGAGATAGACAAAACTGTTAGCGATCTAACAGGAAAAGAATTTAAGGTTAAAGGCTTGAAAGCAGACGTATCGAGCGAGGCGGACGTGAAAAATATGCTCGACGTTGTAGTTAAAGAGTTTGGCGGGCTGGACATTCTGGTGAATAATGCCGGAATCTATCCGAATATTCCTGTTCATCAGATGACCTTGGATGATTTTGATAAAGTTTTAACAATCAATTTGAAAGGTGTTTTTCTTTGTTCAAAATACGCATCAGAGCAGATGATCAAGCAGGGTAGAGGCGGAAAAATAATCAACATTACCTCAATCGACGCTCTTCATCCGTCGATGGTTGGATTAGCTCATTATGACGCTTCAAAACACGGAGTCTGGGGATTCACAAAAAATTTAGCACTGGAGTTAGCACCTCACAAAATCTGGGTCAATGCCGTTGCTCCAGGCGGAATTGTTACTCCAGGTGTGCAAAAAATGCAGTCTGGCATGAAGGTCCCAGCAGGAGTGGATATGGCAAAAGTCCTTGAGGCTTTTATGGGAAAAATTCCCATGCACAGGATGGGCGAGCCCGACGACATCGGCAAAGTCGTCTTATTCTTAGCCAGCGAAATGTCATCCTACATGACCGGCACGCAGGTTGTCGTTGACGGAGGGGTGTTGTTGTCATAGTCTAGTTTTGGATATCTTAAGGGTGACCTGAGTTTTTTTACCTTTAACTAATAGGTATCCCAGGAATTCGTTTTTTTTGAACAAGTTCCTGCCTACCATTAATATGTTCAAAATAAACCTCATCCGTCTCAACGATAAATTCCCGTAATTTTTTTCCTTCAGAAGTAAAGGGCAAAAGAGTAGCTGGATTTAGTTCTTGAATCACAATCCCTGGCTTTATCGCAAAAACATTTTTTCCAACAACACTGCTAGACTTTGAATTACGTGAAAAAGGGGCAACAGCCCAACGCCATACCGTTTCTTTTTCCCATGTATTAATAACTCTTACGTGTTGTGGATTAGTTGGCAGATTTGGAGTTACTACTATTCCCTTAAAATCTTTAATAGCTCGACCTTGGTTTAAAACTTGACCCGTATCCACGGTAAAATTTGGATCAAAAAAATATGAAGGTGGGTAACCAGCTAGTTGTAACACATTTTTTAATGTTTTAACCAACAAAAGCACTTCATCTCTAATATATTCAGAGGCTTTACGATCATATTTTGATAATTCATCAACCTTTTTTTCTAAAATCTCTATAACTCCATTAACATCCTCCCATTTTGCATTAGGTAATAAATCATAAGATCTCAAACCCAGAGACTTTTTATACTTAATGAGCGAATTTAAAAAATATCTTTCCGAATCATTATAACCACTTCTTGGTCTTTTTTCGGTTTTAGGATAAAAAAATTTACCTTTAAAAGAACCATCTTCTTGAAAGTCAGGGTCTAGTGCATAATATTGTCCCTCAGAGTTTGATAATAGAAATAATTTTGATTCTTTAACTGTTCCGTCAAGATTTAAAGAATCTCCATTTGATAGAGAATGTACAGCACTACGTGCAACCTCTTTCCATTTATGCTTACCTGTTAAATTATCAGAAATAATTACAAAATAATCTAAACCAGGTTGATCAAAGACTAGTCCATCTCTTGAAAAAATTATTGATGTCTCTGGGGGTTTTTGTTTCTTTTTGCTGATTAACAGATATGGACCCGAATGGATAACATGAAATTCATCAATATAATTATCGTCTAATCCGTCTTCATAACTATTAACGAGTGGTTTAAATCTTAATGTTACGCAACCCGACTCTTTCCCTGTCCCAAGTGAATTTATTGCTGGTTGATAAGTTTTTAATGCGTTTGCCAAATCAGCAATATAATCCTCGGGGTTTGTTAGTTTTTGACCAAATCTTAACGCCCTTGTATAAGAGGTTAAAGAAAAACTGACAGCAGTAAGGGCATCAAGGTTTTTTTGATTAATACGTTCATGCATTTCTTGAAGTTGTTGATTATGTCTAGACCATCCAATTGTTGTCATCTTGGCTTTGATTCCGAAGTTTTGGCTAAGACGTTGTAAAAACTCCGAAAGAAAAGGGTAAGATCCAATATCATTGTCCAAATAAGGGAATATAGTATCAGGATGGCGTTCGCGTTTATAACCCAGTTTTATTGCAGATTCATCAGCCACGGTTGCTATAGATGTCATTAAATGGTTTAAACCTTCTGTTGTTAAACTCCAGATTGATGGATTAGCAAGTTGACTACAATCAGCGCAAACATTACCACAGCCGATTTCTGGTTGAAGGATTCTCATTCTTGTAAAGGCTTCTTCAGGGAGTAATCTTAATTGTTCGGTTAAACTTGGATTATTTGATGATTTTTCTGCCAGTTGACTAAGGTTTGTTAGAGTATTAACTTCTTTAGCCATCATTTAGTATCAGATTATATCATATCAGCAGGCTATGGCTATCTATGGCTATGCTTGTATATCTTATTACTTCAGCAAGGCCGTTTCATTTTTAGCCAGCGAAATGTCATCCTATATGACCGGCACGCAGGTTGTCGTTGACGGAGGAGTGTTGTTGTCTTGACGAGGCTCAATCTATCTTCCAAAAACATTAATAGGTTTGCCTTTTAGATAAGCTTCCAGATTATCGATCATCATGTCGTTACCAATCTTGTTGGTGACATCGGAAAATCCAGCGATGTGAGGTGTAGCAAATATCTTGGGGTGTTTTTGAAGTTTGATATAAAAAGGATTGTTGCTGTCAGCCGGTCGGGCGCTCATGACGTCATGGGCTATATAAAATAGTCTGCCCGTGTTGACAGCTTTAAGCATCGCTTCTATATCGATAATCTCGTCAGCCGTAACCGTAATAAAAACACTACCTTTTTTGAGAGAGTTAAAAAATTTCTTGTCGAGCAATCCTTTTGAATCAGGGTTTGAACTCAAAACATTGACACCAATATAAGCATTCTTGACAGCTTTTTTCAAGTCATCACCCCTTTTAAAATAGGTAACATTCATTTCAAAAGCGCTGCAGATCTGACCAACTCTCTTTCCGACATTACCTTTCCCTAGTATAGTTATATTCTTTCCGGCTAATCCAATTGTCGGATCGGACAATGGGAAACTAAGAGTTTCCTCTGTATTGGTATATTTTCCTAATTTTCTCATCGCCATCAAGATCATAAAAATAATCCATTCAGAGACAGCATGTCGGTTTGACCCAGGAGCATTGCAGAGAGTAATATTATTAGTTTTCAATACCGAAGGGTCGGCAAAACTACCTACTCCTACAAACGGAACCGTGATAAAAGCATCTTTTAATTGATGATATTTCTCACGAAGGCCAAACATCCAAGAACAAATAATTTTATAGCCCTGGCATCGTTTTAGCCATTCATCGGCTGTCTCCGGATGACTGTTGTGGAATTTTACCTTTCCTAGTTTTTTCAGACGCGCTATTTGCTCCTTTGAGAAACTCATCGGATTAGTGACAAGTATTTTAGGTTCGATTTTTTTCATAATATATCCTGTAGTATATATATGACCTTGACATCTGTCAAAATGTTGTCCATAATATTGGACAAGGTATGCCTATTGACAAAGATTTACAATTATTTGGTTTAAATGAAGCTGAACAGCTTCTTTACATTCTTTTAGCACGAAAAGGTTGGAGTACAGTATTACAAATATCAAAACATTGTCAAATTAAACGGACAACTTTGTACCGAATTATTGAGTCAATGGTAGATAAAGGATATCTTAATACTCAAATTGGTGAAAAAACGACTTTTTATAACATTGCTCCGCCGGTTAATTCTTTTAAGACGACAATTTTTGAGTTAGAAGAGAAAATCAAAAAAATGAAGCTATCAATTGAAAAAATAAATGAATATACTCAAAAATTAATAACAAGCAAACTTGACGAGACCTCTCTTTTTTATTACAAAGGGATCAGTGGATTAAAACAAGCAGAATGGATGATTAGAGCCAGTAAGACAAATATTGAACTCCTAGTGTTTGATTCTGAATTATGGGCCAATGTGGTTGGAAATAAATTTGCCGAAGAGCTACGGCAACAGGTTGTTGAAAAAAATAATAGGATAAGATCTATTTCGAATAATGAAGGTGTGATCATGCCTGATGGAACTACATCGTGGACAACGAATAAAGAATATACAACAAAACACTACCGCCATCGCATAATATCAGAGAAAATAATGAAGATGAAACAGGACATTTTTATCATGCCAGATTCCTTAATTTTCTGGGGTGTGGAAAAAAATGACGAGATGGCTATTGAAATTAAAAATAAAGACTATGCTGATATGATGAAACAAATCTTTGAATCGATATGGGATAAAGCAAAGGCGATCGACAATTTTGGTCAGAGGTTTAAAGCATAAGATTCATTTCCCATCCTACGATGTAATAAGGCCAAATTTAGTACTTGACATCTAATAATTGTATGTATAAGATATGTACAATGGGTGATACGGGGAAGTATAAAGCGTTCGAGTGGGATAAAGGAAATATTGATAAGAGTTATCAGAAGCACGGAATAACGCCGAATGAGGCCGAAGAGATATTTTTGGATGAGAATTTAAAAATATCAAGAGACGTCAAGCATTCACAGAAAGAAGAAAGACTAATTGCTTTAGGAGTAACATTGAACGGTAAAAAATTATTTATTGTTTATACGGTTCGAGCAGAGAAAATTAGAATAATTTCCGCTCGATTGATGAACAAAAAACAAAAAAACTATTATGAAAAAACTTAAAAAAATACCATATTTTAAGACGGAAAAAGAAGAAAGAAATTTTTGGCAGACAGTCGATGCGACTGAATATGTAGATTTTTCTAAATTACAGAGAGCCAGATTTCCTAACCTGAAATTGACCAGTAAGCCAATTACTATTCGATTGCCAATATCTTTATTAGAAAGGGTCAAAGTCAAAGCCAATCAAATGGATATTCCCTATCAATCTTACATAAAACAACTTATTGCTCAAGGACTTTAAAAGGTAAAAAAGCATTTTGGAAATTCTTTAATCTCTTAGTGTTTAAGATGTCAAATTTAATGTTGTGAACGAGCTTCCAGATCATTGTCCTTAATCGATAGATATTGATTTATTCTGATAGTTGTCCGGAAGTTTTTTGATTGAAGAATATCCTTCGAGCAACTTTTTTTCACGTTCGTACAATGTAGTCCAGGTAGGACACGATCCAAGGTCAAGTAGAGCGTCAGAGGAAACTGCCGACTCCCAGTCAAAAATCAATTGGAGATCAAATGTTTTTGGATCATATCTTAAGTTATGGTCAGCCAGATCATAGTGGACAAGGCAGCCTTTTTCTATATTAATTAAATCTTTTGATTGTTCAAAAACTTTCATTATCCGATCGGTTTGTTTGATAGACAAGTATCCAGATTCAGAGATAAATTTTAAATTATCAATTAATTCGACTACGATATAGTCGTAGTTTTGATTTTTTGTTCCGAAAAGCTTGTTTTCCAGAGCTGACTTTTCGTCAAATCGACCAAATTTTTCAAAGGTAATCTTAGACATTTTCGCAGTGGTTTGCCCCAATTGAAAAGATATCCGATCGTAGTCTTTTTGACTGCCTTTAAAGACAACTTCCGGATCAAGTCCTTCAAATTTTTCCTGGATTTGAAAATCAAAAGGATATTTTTTTCTTGAAATATCAACATAAATTATTTTATTTGTTTTTATACCTGCTTTAGAGGCTTTTTCAGTAATTAGTTTTTCACCTAAGAGGGAGATTTCTGGTTTTTTTGGCCCAAGATTGGCGCGTAATACTAAATCACGATGATTATTAAATTTAACAATGTAAATAACATGGGGAAGTCCCCAGCTTTTTGGTTTTTCAAAAGAAACTACTTCAAGATTCAAAACATCTTTGAAGATCTTAGGAATAACTGAAGTATCAAAAAGTTCGTATCTTTTTTTAGCCTTAATGACTTCGTCTTGAGAAAAATATGCTCCGCCTCCTCCGTAATGAATATCTGACATTAAAAAATTATACTACACCGTAATATTAGACAGTAGTTATGGTATTTTATTTCTTTTTTCCAGCAAGATACATAAGGGAAATAGCGATGATGAGGAGAATCAAGTACGTATAAGGAGAATTAACTATGGCGACTAGCTGATCGTTGCTCACGTTTTTTATCAATTATCATTAGCAAACTAATAATTATTACAAAAATGAGTCCCATTAAAATAAATAGCCTGTAAGATGTTTGATCCATATAAATCAAGTTAAAATTTTTCTAGAAAAGTACAAGAAAATAATAACATTAAATATGCCAATAGACAAGTCAATCAAATTCAAGTTGGCAGCTTTTTGAGTGACGAATAATGCTATAAAGTAAGCCTTGCTTATATCTAAGCAAAAATCTGAAATCAACGACCTTGTTCTTCTATCAAAAATCATGAGAATAATTTATTCAAAATCAAATCCTATTGTCAATAGGTTATAACCTACAAAACCATGCTTTCGTATCATAATGAAAAGATATTTTTTATGAAGTATCACTCTATTTTCTAAAGGCTGGTTTTTTAGGAAGATTTAGTTCCGTTCTCACTTTTTCTACTCTTTTTTTATAGTTTTTGAATAAAGTCTCTGATTTTATAAATCGATAACTAGATTCAGAATTTTTTAAGAGCGAACAGACGAAAACATCAACGTCCTTGACTAACTCGTTGTATGGTTTATCCGAAAAGATATCTTTTTCACTATGATGAAGAATTGCTTCACAGACTATATTCATTTCGTTTTTGGAAAATCCTCCAACTTCTTGAAGTAATTTTTTTGCAATTGGCCCACCGAGTTTAGCATGGTTTTTGTACGATCCTTTCAAAATTACATAAATGTCGTGTAGAACAGCTGCGACTTCAGCTATTTCAAGATTCAAACCCCTTTTTTGGGCTAATATCCGAGACATAAAAGCGCATTCGCTCGAATGCTTTAATTCAAAAACAATAGAACTATCTCTTTTATTATCCGGAATCTTTGATATTAATAATAGTTCCACAACCTTTCTTTCAACGTTTTCAGAGGGAGTGAGATTATTCCCTTTAAAATGATGATATCGTTTACTACTCATAAAAGATCATTGTTTAAGTATTCTTACGACTCCGTTATTTGCGTCAACTTCGATAAGGTCATCATCTTTAATTTTTTGGGTAGCGTTATTTGTTCCGACGATACAAGGAATATTAAATTCTCTGGCGACGATAGATGCATGACAAGTGATTCCGCCAAAATCAGTAACAATAGCGACACACCTTCGGATTGCCGGCATAATATCAGGTGAAGTCATTGGCGAAACAATGATATCCCCATGGTTAACTTTATACATTTCGTCAATGTTTTTGACAATTTTTGCACGTCCGACGCCTTTTCCTCCGCAAGCAACTGTTCCTCTTACTTCAATTTGACTGGTTTTACTAATGCCCTTAGGAAACATTTTTTGACCAGAAAAAACCTGTACGCCCTTTTTTAAACTAGTTATTACTGTGCAAGAACGCAGACGAAGAGATAGCTCTTCTTTTAATTTTGGCAAAATTTTTTTGTAATTAAGTACTTCACTTGGTACAGTTTGTTCCATAAGTAAAGGAGAGATCCCATATTCATTACCGATTGATTTTAGATGTTTATGGAGATAATAAGCAGCTTTCATCATATATTTTTTCCTAATATCTTGCATAAGAATCATATCTCTTCCGATCTGTATTAATTCAGATGATAGAGATATCGGACTAGGAATGATTACTGCTTTTTTTTTGACTTTATGCATTTTAGCCTTGATTTCAGTAATTATTTCCTCTTCAGTTAATTGATGGACACCGTAATAGCTGTTTCTGATCCAAAAATAATTTATTAAGATTGGCTCTACATCTATGTTTCTGATACCTTTTTTTTCGGCTTCCTTTGCATACTTCCATAAAAGATTTTCGTATTCATCTGTAAATGATTTCTCTTGAATAGTGATATGTTCTCCTGGTTTGAGCAAGCTGTCTATATAAAAAGATACGGGTTCAGTTATATAGGCAACTTTCCAGAACTCTATGTATTGTTCATAAAATGAAGAGTAATCTTTGCAGTGACTAAACGTTGCGGCGAATTTATGAAAATCATCCCAGACCTTCTTTTTATTTTTTAGATAGATAGGTATGAGCCGTTTTCCAACATCTCTAAATTCACTAATTTTTAAAAAAATTGTTACATTGTCGTAGTCAAATACGTTATATAGATTCGGAAGACAGATGCCATAGTAATCTTTCATCGGTTTTAATCCTGCCTCAAGAGTCATTATGAGGTGATGAATTCTTGAAGGGCGTTCCCATTCATGCCAATCATGGTCAGAAAAGATTTCTTTGAGAGGTTGAACGAGAAAAGACGACTGATTAATATGAAAGAAAACTGTTTTTCCGATTTTATTTGGTAAAACGATACCAATATCAACTAATTTTTTGAGTTCAGTCGAAGCCAGACGCTTATTCACCTTAGCTTTTCGCGCGACCTCATTGACGCGATATTGTTGTCTGTAATCAATCAAAAATAATTTAAGTATGGAGACGCGCGAACGACTTCCGAAGAGTTTGGCGATCACATCTGTTTGTGACATGATTACTTATTATATCCATTTGCTTACTAAAAGTCAACATAAGACTTCTCACCCTACGGGTGTAATGAGGTTAATTATTTAAAATAAAAATGTAAAAGTTAAGTAGAGATGCAAATGACACCCAGATAAAATTAATATATCAAAGTTTTTTATCTAAACCAATCTTTCCAGTTTTTTGGCCAGCCGATTATGAGAAGCAATGCTAGTGGTGCGCCCCAATTAGTCCAGCGCTCTACGAAATCCCAGATCGGTTCACCGACAATCAGCCGGAGGAGTGCCGTCCAAAATCCCCAGAACGTCATCCACAAAAGTGCTAGCCTGATTGGTTTTATAAGGACGATGATTGCTAAAGTAGTATCTATAAGACCAATAAGAAATAAGATTTTTATAGCTAAAGTAGGATCAGAAATACCGAAAGTAGCAAACCAATCAACCCATGCTTTTTTGCCTTGTAAAGCAAGGATTCCATGGCCGAAAAACTCGCCGGCAACGGCTATCCTCAAAACCCATTTTATAAGCTTTGTATTCATAAGTCGAAAATGAACAGGACAATACTAGTGAGAATTAACGTTTTTAATCATTTTATTTTTCCAACTGGCGGAGGGTACAGGATTTGAACCTGTGGACGACTATTCATCGTCACGGCTTAGCAAGCCGCTCCATTACCACTCTGGCAACCCTCCTTTTAAAATAACTTACCAAAAAAACTATAAATTCCCGTTATCTGTAATAGTAATTTTACATCATAATACTTGATTGTGCACGTGCCTCGATATTCTAAGCGTTTTCTCTTATTATTTGGATTTGTTATTGTTGACTTACTAAATTGATTTAAAGGGATATTTAACATTTTGCTCCAAAATAACTTCTCTTTTTTTTCATTATGGGTAGAATGTAACTGTAATCTAACTCTTATTTTTTCTTCATTTATATCAAAACCTTTCCTTAAAAATAAATTATACACTTTTTGTGCCGCAGAGAGGAGTTGAACCTCTATCTCTTGCGAGACACGGTTCTGAACCGTGCGCGTATGCCAATTCCGCCACTGCGGCAGCTTCTAAATTATATCATCAAATAATATAGAATTTTTGCTCTTGACATAGAATGAAAAATAGTCTTTAATCATTATTAATGAGGCGGTTTTTTATAGTTTTAGCCTTTTTGATCCTAACTACTTTTTTAAACCCTACAGTCTATGGATTGGAAAAACCCCATCAATACTTTGACTGGAACCGTTATCCGATTACCGATGACAGAGTCTTGGGCGAAACGACTGCTTCATCATCGCCTCGGGCAGACGGCGATTACAAAAATCTTACTCGGCCGACCTATTTCTTTGGTTTTTTCACCAACGTCGCTTCTGACAATCCTCTATATTTCCTAAAAAAGATGGAAGAGGGGATTAATGTTACTTTTACTTTCAATCCTGAAAGCCGTGAACAAAAAAGACTTGGTTATGCGGCCGAGCGCTTGGCCGAAATGCGCGTCTTGGCAGAAAAGGGAAAAACTAATTTGGTTTCCGGCCTGACAGACGACTATCAAGATTTACTCAACGAAGTTTCTCAAAATATCGTCAGTCTAAAAAAACAAGGCCGAGACGTCAACAAGCTCGTTTCGGTAGTTGACGTTGAGGCGGCTCGCCACAGTTTGATTTTGGAAGAGCTGGCTTTGAGACTTCCAGCGCAGGCTGAAGGCGGGATAAGGATTGCACTTTCTGCCAGCGAACAGGCGATGGATACGACTGCCGATGTTTTGGGCAAGCCGGCTGTTCCCGAAGAAGTTGTCCAGCGCCTCCAGTCATTAAAGGCTCAAGGGCTCTTGAGCCCCGAAGAGGTAGCCAAGTTAATTAACGTTGACTCACGGCAAAAGGCGCGTGAGGAAATGCGTAAATATACTCAAGCTGGTTTTATCCCCCAAGCCGATTTTAAGAAGATGGACGAAGCGGCCAGAAATTACTTTCCCTTTAATTACATGACCATCGTCGAGGTAAAAAAATTCAATGAATTGAGGCAACTCGAGACGCAAAAACCCGATACGGAAACAATAAAAAAACTGCAGGAGTTTGCGAGTAGTTACAAACCAGGGGAGATTGTTCCTACCGAGCTTCGCCGTTTTTGGGTGCCAATGGTTAGGTTGGAAGAACTGCAAAATACAGTTAGGCCGGATCTTATTTCGGAGGATTTTTTTAAATACCGACCAGAAGAAAAACAAAAATATCAAGAGGTGGTCGAGCGGATGAAGCCAAGAAAAGAAGACGTCGAATATATCAACCAACTCGTCCAGCAAAATCCCAATTTACTCAATGATCCTTCTTTTGCCAGGATCAAGGCGATCGGAGATAGGTTTGGGCCGGCTGACCCGTCAGCATATCAACCGCCAACAGCAAGAAATTGTTCGACTGGAAGCCACTGGGTAGGTATTCCTTTTATGCCTGAAGGCGGATACTGCGCTCCAAACTATAATTATTCAGTAAATACTGGTGGCGAGATTAAAGAGTCGTCTTGTCCGCCAGCCTATCATCGCGGTTATCCTGGCGGACCATGCATCCCTGATAATCCAAATGGATCTGGAATAAATAATTATTTGCCGGCGCCCGGTAGCTGTCCTGCCGGCTATAGCTGGAAGACAGAGTCGTCATCTTCCCGCGGCGGTTATTGTATGCCAGACTATACGACCTCAAGTAACGGCGGTTATCCGGGAGCTTTTTCTGTTCCTGCTTATTGCCCGCCCGGCCAGGTCTTTCGCGAAGGCAAATGCGAACAGTATAATCCGCCGCCAAAAGAAGGTTGTCAGGGAGGAAGTTTTTGGAACGGAGAAAAATGTATTACTCCTAAAAATTGCGGATCCGGATATTATCAGGATTCATCGGGCGAGTGTAGATCGAGCAGCCAAGATTATGAAAGATATAAAACAAAATGCGCTGACCGGCCAATGCCGCCTGGAGGCTGTGGAGGCGGGTATTGGGATATGGAAAGCTGCAGCTGTAAAACCAGCGACTTTAATAATCGGCCAGAATCTGGAGGTTCGGGAAATTACCAAGGGCCTTCTCTTCAAGAACAAGAAGCGGCCTGCCGTGCCGGAGGAGGAACTTGCGTCTCTTGGGTTAATAATGCTTGCGGTTGCGAAAGGCCTGGCGGGACAAATTACGGGAACTACTCCGGAGGAGGAAGCTGCGGATCCGGATATTACTGGACCGGTAGCTACTGTGCTCCTTCATCTTCTGGTTCTTCCTCTCCTTCTCCTAGTTCTCAACCGTCAGAACCATCTCCACCACCCTCTTCACCGCCACCAGAGTCACAACCGACGTCGCCTCCTCCTGAATCACAACCGCCACCGCCAACTTCAGCTCCACCATCAGAGCCACAACCGACGTCATCTCCTCCTCAATAAAGTGATAAAATAAGATTTGATGAAAAAATTCTGTACTTTATATCTTGTTCGTCACGGCGAAACAGACTGGAATGCGAGAAAACTAATCCAAGGACACAAGGATATTCCTTTGAATGAAAAAGGTAGGGTCCAGGCAAAAAAGCTGGCAGATGAGTTAAAAGGCATCGATTTTGATAAGATCTATTCGTCTGATTTAAAAAGAGCCAGCCAAACAGCAGAAATTATCGCCCAAGAAAGAAATCTAAAAGTGATTACATCTTCGAATTTGAGAGAAAGGGATTTTGGGATCTTTGTGGGCCGGACTTTTGTTGGTGAAAAAAATCTGATTAAATTAATTAAAACACTTCAAAAATCAACAAAAGAAGACAGCCGGATAGAAAACGACAAAAATTTATTAAAACGGTTTGCAGGTTATATAAAAAAAATATCTAAAAATAATCTAGGCAAAATAATTTTGGTAGCAACTCATGCCGGAACAATCAGGGCCTTGCTTGTAAGTCTTGGATGGGGGACGTATGAAAGCCTAATAGATGGCTGTATTGATAATCTCGCGTACGTGAAATTATTGTCAGACGGTAAAAAATTTACAATCAAGGAGACTTTTGGGGTAGCAAAGATTGGATAATTTCATCGGCCTCTTTGAGAAAGACACTTTTTTCTTTGTAGGAATTTTCGATCATTATTTTCGGAAAAGGGACTTTTTTGTAGCATTCGAGCCATAAAGGATAAAGGTCGTCAATGACTTTTCGATATTGTTCGAGATATTCGTCTATAATTTTTTTATCTGTAATACCTTTATCCATTATCCTTTTGAGGTATTTTTCTTTTCTTCTTTCCAAGCTGACTTCGGGAATGGTTTTAATAAAAATGACATGAGTATCTAATCCCTTATGAGCCTTCAGATATTCTTTAAAATAAAAATTCGCCTGTTCTCTATAAATAAAATGTCTCGCATACACATAGTGAAATATACCGCATTCTAGAACGACAATTTGATGATCTCGACTAATATTTCGAATATTATTTATATCTCTCTCGATAATTTTTTTCTCTAGTTCGGTTCCGGTATTAACAGCTCCAAAATCTTTTTTACCTGTAACGGTGGCGGGGTTAATCTCATCTATAAAGTGCCAATTTGAATATTTCTTTTTAAGATTATTGAGGAGACTGGTTTTTCCCGAAGACTGCGGACCGGCGATGACAATTAGTTTTGACATCTGTTAAAATTATAACATGAATTATCAATTATCGGCAAATTTATTAAAATCAGTAAAAACGGCAAAAAATATCTTAGTTAACACCCATAAAAACCCCGATTATGATTCGATCGCGAGCGCTCTGTCTTTGCAATATGTCCTTAAAACGCTTGGCAAAAATGTCAAGATAGTTTCCTGTCAGAAAATCAACGAGCATTTTTTCTTTTTAGAAGGAGCAGAGGAAATTAACTTTATAAACTTTAAGAGCTTTAAAAACTTTATAAACTATGATCTATTTATTATTCCAGATACGGGTAATTTCGACCGGGTGACAGGAAGTAAAGAGATAGCCCTGCCGGAAGCGATAGATTATATAGTGATTGATCACCATAAGACCAATAGTTTTTCTCACCCGCTCAAACTTATCGACGAGCAGGCAGGTTCAACGACAGAAGTCCTCTATAGTTTATTTTCCGACTGGAATATCAAGATTGATCAAAATTTAGCCACATTACTTTTGACGGGAATTTTGGGAGACACGGTGTTTTTACGATACTGCGAGAATCGGAAAAAAACAATGAAGGCGGTTACGGACTTAATCAATAATGGCGCGGACATGGATTTTATCAGCGAGAATTTTTACGAAAGATATGATTTTAGCTACATAAAATTAGTAGGGGAGTTTTTGGCAAGAATGCAAAAAGAAAAGGGATTCGTCTGGTCGGCAGTTGACTATAAAACTTACAAAAAATACAGTTTTCCTGAAGGGGCAAGAGAGATGGTGGCCGATCTTTTTTTTCGAGGAATCAGTGAGACAGATTTTGGCGTAGTTTTGCTTGAATCGAAAAAAGGATTAATAATTTTAAGTTTTCGAAGCAAAAAAAACACGGACGTGACAAAGTTTGCAAAATTATTCGGCGGAGGAGGGCACAAAAATGCCGCCGGCGCAACCGTTCATGGAAATATTGATCAAATAATAAAAAAAATAAAAGAAGTCATTGACAGAATATAAATTTTAATTTAATCCTAAATTTAGATTTTATCTTATCCTGTTTACCCACTGTAGTCTCTACGAAGGTGGGTCAATCAGTGTCTCAACCGCGGCGGTTAGGATAGAGTGGTAATGATTTAATAATGAAGTCATATATTAAGAATTTTAAATTGTTCTGGTAGTCTAAACTTCAATTTTTGTAGGTTATAACCTATTGACGAAACAAAAGAAAAAATATTATTCTTTGCTTGAAGAATGAAATTAACCAATTTACAGTTAAAATTATTTGCAGATTTCTATTCGAATATGGCAGTTCTTTGGTTTGGGGCAGCTTTTATTAATCCAATTGGGATAGTCTCAACCTTTAAGTTTTTAATATATGGGATTTTTTCATTAATATTTGCTATGATATCTGTTAAAGGGGTGAAAAAAATATGAATTGGAATTGGGAACAAATTGCGAATAATGCATCTTTATCTTGGAGTCTAATAATGATAATTAGTTTACTTCTTTTTATTGCCATGAAAGTGCAATCAAATAAACATTAATGTCTATTCAAATAGTGGAACTTGTTTCGGGTAGAGAAGGAATGGAGTCTGGTAGTATCCAGCCTTCTAATAAGCCTTGATCGATCAGTCTTTGAACTAATTCTATTTCTTCAGCTGACCAGGGATAGTTTTGCCATTTAGCAATAGTTTCATTAATTTTATCTTGATATTGTTGATCACCAGTTAATCTATACATTTCTCTATGATATTTTAACGATTCAATGCTGCTCACGTCATATAATAAAGGCCATAAGGGATTTTCAGGTGTGATACCGTTTTGATCTAGGAAATAGGCAATTGATGATAGATCTGTCCCATTGTTTTTCATTCCGATATCATCTTTTAATTGTTTATAATACTGATCGATTAATCCATATCTTTTTAACATCGCTATTTTTGCTATGTCACCATAAAATTCAGCTTGATATTCTTCTTGGCTATATAAACCCGTATATTTTGAATTAATATAAGGTTGATTATCTTTGAAAAATGTTCCGTAGTTTTTCCAGTCTTGGATGGCTTGTGCGCCATGAAACCACTCATGGAAATGCGTACTTATTGCTTCAATATTTTCTATGTCAATAATGGGAAAACCTTGTTTGTCAACTCTTATTTGAGGAAGATAAAGATGTTGTTCGGGCGATATAGAAATAGTTCCTGGAGTTTGATATGGTATTGCTGTTCTATTGTCAGGTGTTGTCGTTGCTCGTTGCCAGTTGTTAATTGTCGATCCGCCAGAAGCTTCTCTAAATAGCGACTCATTAGTAAAAAAATCAATCGCATTTGGATCATTATTCAAAAAATCAGTAATAGCATAGTAAAGAATGTTGGCGGAATTAAAAAGAGTACTAAATGAATTGTTTGACATTTGATCTTTACTTTCCAAAAGCATCTGTGAGGAATAGACAATTTGATTTAAAGTTGTTTCTAATGACATTGGTTGAACACAGTCGACTTCAGTGTGAAAATCCAAGCACGTTGACATATCATTTCTCGCACTTGTACCTGGTTTGGGGGTTCCGGAAATAGGTGTTGTCATAATTTCCGGATTAATTAAATGATTAAGTTCTCCTATTCCATATCCAGCTAAAAGTGCAAGAATACTCAGAGGGACTAACTTTGTTAGACTAATTCTATTTTTGTTTGGCAATTTCCTTCTAATTTCACATAATTATTATATATTGCTATAGGTTAATTTTCAAACGTAAAAAAAACTAATTCCCGAGTTATTTTAAGTTTCTCAGGATTTTCTCCACTTCCCGATCGTTGATCTCATGATACGGACCTCGGTGGGAGAGAAGAGCTCCTGAAAAAGTCTTCGGGATATGCATAAGTTCGTGAATTAATGTCTTTATTTTCTCCCGTTCGTTTAATTTATCAAAACGCCTAGCGTTTACCTCGATAATGTAATTCGGCTCAAGTCCGGCGACTTCCTTGAATAATTTTGCCATTCCCCATATTCTTGCATAAGCCCTGGTCTTGGCGTCAAAGCTGCGGATACAATGGACGTTATTAAGTTTGATGTGATTAAAATTCAGTTGTTTGACTAAGACTCGAATTTGTCTTTTGATTTCCGGAGCAGCTTTGTAATTCATATGATAAGCTCGATATCGAAATTTTTGGTATCTTCGCTTTCCAAATATGATACTATATTATTGATGAAAAAGATTTTAATTTGTCTTCTTTTGTTTTTTGCTTTAGTTTTTACAGTTAACGCCGAAGAAATAAAAAGTTTTGATTCGAGGGTTAAGATTAATAAAGACGGGACGATTGATGTCAAAGAAACAATTGAATATGATTTTGGAGAGCTTGATCGACATGGTATATTTAGAAACATACCTTACATAAAAACCAACAAGGATGGCAAAAAATTTAAATTAGACTTTTCGAATTTTTCTGTCACTGATGAAAATAATTTTGCTTACAAATATTCACGATCTACAGTTGATGAGAGTATTAAATTGAAGATCGGTGATCCAGACAGAACAATTTCCGGAATTCATACTTATATTATTCAATATAAAGTAAGAGGAGCCTTGACTTATTATTCAGATCACGATGAGCTCTATTGGAACGCGACAGGAAACGACTGGGAGGTACCAATCACCCAATCAACCGCGCAGGTTGTTTGGCCTCAAGAAATACAAGAATCAGAAATAAAAGTTGCTTGCTATACGGGAATTACTGGCAGTACGGAAACAGCGTGCAACTTTTTTCACGATCGTGATAAAGTTGGTATTAGTTCAACAAGAGAGTTAAGTTCGGGAGAAGGATTGACGGTCGTTGTTGGCTTTCCGATTGACATCGTTACCAGATTAGAACCAAAAGAAATTATTAGTTTTTGGGATACTTTTATTGGAAAACTAGTTGGATTACTACTTGGGTTATTGGCATTAAGTTGGTATGTTTTTTTACCCTTTTTCATAGTGTATAAGTGGTGGTCAGGAGGGCGAGATCCAAAAGGAACAACTGGGGTGACGACTGCATGGTACAATCCACCAAAGACGTCTGAAGGAAAAAGATTCTTAACTCCTGGTGAAGTCGGGGCATTGGGCGATGAAACAGTTGACCTAAAAGACATCTCGGCGACGATTATTGATTTAGCCAGACGGGGATATTTGAAAATAGAGGAGAGGAAGAAAGGAGATTTTTGGTTGATAAAACTGGATTCCCAGAAAGCAGATTCTGGACCCTTACAGGGTAAACAAGCCAGAATGACGTCATTCTGGCAAGTCCCGCTTAGCGGGACGCGTCCAGAATCGTTGTTAGAATATGAAAAATTATTGCTTGATAAATTTTTTAAATCAAAAAAAGAAATCAGACTAAAAGACGAGTATCTTTATGAAGAAGTGGAAAAAATCAAGACAAGTCTTTATGAACAAATTGTTGCTGGGGGATTGTTTCCGAAAAATCCACAAAGTATACGGACGGGATATTATGTTTTGGCAGGAATCGCTTTGTTTACCTTTAATTTATTTTTGGCGTTTATTACTTTTGTTTTTGGCCGGGTCATGCCGAGAAAAACCATAGAAGGCGTTAATGCCTTTAATGAAGCTAAGTCCCTTAAAAATTTCCTGACATCGCAGGAAAGGCAGTTAAAATTCCAAGCTGATAAACAGATGATGTTTGAACGCCTTTTGCCGTTTGCAGTCGCATTTGGCGTTGAAAAGATTTGGGCGAGGCGATTTGAAGATTTAAACTTAAAACAGCCGGATTGGTATCAAGGGTATTCGAGCGGCTACTTCAACAGTTATCTGTTTGTCAACTCTCTTAACTCTTCGATGAAGAGTTTCCGGTCGGCGGCAACGCCAACCAGGAGTTCTTCTGGCTTTTCTTCAGGCTTCAGCGGTGGTTCATCAGGTGGGGGTGGCGGCGGGGGAGGAGGGGGGAGTTGGTGAGAAAAATTCCGAGGTCTTAGCAAATTTTATATTTCATCCCAAACTTTATGAAGTTCTTTTTCTGCATATTCTTTGGAGACTGGCCATAGATAAACATAACTTGAGAGAAACTTTGCTTTTTTTTCAAAATCAAAAGCTATCTTCATTGACTTTAGGTATCTCATGGCTTCTTTTACGGCTAACAATTCTTCTTGGAAACGGAACTTAGAATCAAAAAGATATTTATAGGCAAACTTCAAATATCCTATTTTCTTTTGCCTTTTTCTGTGTGTTTCTTCGTGTATAAGAAGGGCAATATGTCTTGGATTTGGTTTTTCTGATTTCAAGTCACGATATATATTATCTGGGATTAAAATTATTGGTCCTAAGCTCTGCGCAGTTGATTTACCAATTAATGGCAAGTGATGTAATAGCGATCCTTTAGAAATAACATACCATGGAAGTTTCATTCTGAAATTATAACAAGAGTTAAGGAGAGTTTAGTTAGAATTGGCAGGCTCTCGTGGACGACTTCCGAACTGTTAATTGGTTAGAAATTGTCCCGTATCCAAAATTAGTATATCAAAAATCAATGATGTTTTTGAATCTTAACGAACAAATAACTAAATAAACTCCTGTCCGTTCGGTTAGACATTGTTTAATAATCAGAAGCAGTCTCGTGTTCTGTTTTAAACAATAAAACTCTAGGTAGAGGTTTCCCTTTTTTATTAACATCTCCAACTTCTTCAAATTGTTTTAAAGTAGTAATATCTTGGTTTATCAAACATATATGATTAACAATAACTATATCAATCGGCTTTCTTCCCTCAGATTGTGGTTCAAGTCTTACTATTCCTTTTTGTCTAACTCCGACCTTACTATATTGATTTGGTATTTTTTTTACTAGTATAACTTTATAACCTTCAGTTGAGAATCTGTCTCGCAATGTCCCTGCTACCCAATCTCCACTAAAAGCATTATTGTCTCTACTTAGATAAGTATTCCAATCTTCAGCGATATGTCCCTGACTCCACCTGGCATTAGTTACAATAAGTAAATCTACGTCTGGTCTTTCTCCAGATTTGGAGATATTTCCTGCTATACCATAAACAGCAAAAAATACCCTTCCTTGAGATTCGTTTATCTTGTGTTGATTGGCAAGTATCCTAATATTTTTTATCACTGCTCCAACAGTAATTGCATCTGGCCGATTAAGTCTTGTAATAAAATCTTTTGGGGTTTTTATTTCTTCTCGTCTTATGGGTCTTGGGTCAGGCATGATAATAGTATACAAAAACGTTCTATAAATTCAAGTTGATATAGCAATCTAAACAAACACAACCCAACCCCATAAGGATAGACATTGTTTAAGAATTTTGTTTATTTTTTTTCTTGGTAATATGCTTTACATCCACCTTCTTCATTACCTGGTTTAGCTTTACAATAAGCACAAACTTGAGCAATAATTCCAATTGGATGAAGAAATTCAGCATCAGAATATTTTATTTCAACAACGTCAGGACTACTTATGGAACATTTTTAAATACCTGTTTCTATTACTACTTGTTTTTGTTCACCTTTATCTTGAAAACAATATACTTTTTTACCATCAGGTATTCCTTGAACTCTCGCTACTACTTTTTTCTTACTATACATATTGTTCCAATTTTAATTGTTCTGTTTTTCCTTGTCAAGAAGCGAAGGAAGTTAAATATATAATTTCAGAAACGTCTCCTCACCCCTTCGATAAGTTTATCCTGAGCAAAGCCGAAAGATTCAGGGTAAGCCAACCCTATGTGGATAAATATTGTTTTGAAGCTCTAAGCAGGGATGCCAGGACTTGAACCTGGAAAATTAGTTTTGGAGACTAATGTGATACCATTTCACCACATCCCCTATTTATTTTGCCAATTTTTCCGCAAACCAATTATAGACAAAACTGAGCTCTAAAGCAATTTTATAATGTAAAAATCTGTTAGAATAGTTATTAGCTCCTGTAGTTTAACGGATAGAATAGAGGTTTGCGGAACCTCTGATGGCAGTTCAATTCTGCCCGGGAGCACAACATGAAACTAACCTCAATACTTCTTGCGATTTTTGTTGGTCTAATATTTTTTGTTCTTTTTCCTTATCTTTTTATTCTTTTAAACGATTATTTTTCCTTGCCGGTCTTTGCCAATGATACGGCTATGGTTATGGGGGGAATTTTAGGGTTGCTGGGATTGGGATTAGTGGCCTATTGTTCGGGATTGTTTTTAATCGTTGGTAAAGGTACACCAGCGCCGATTGAGCCGCCGAAGAAATTGGTTGTTTCAGGGCTTTACAAGTATACAAGAAACCCGATTTACATAGGCTATTTTATGATTTTATTGGGTGAGTTTATGTATTTCGGTCGTTTATTCCAACTCTTTTATCTTTTTTTGATAATTACCGCTATAAATACTTTAATCATTTATCACGAAGAGCCGGTTTTAAAAAAACGGTTCGGAAAAAGCTACAAAAAATATTTAAAAGAAATACCGAGATGGTTCTAGTTTAATCTATCCGTCACCCGTAGGGTGACGAGGCTAAAATTAAGCAGTCACTTTGGTGTCTCCGGTTGGAAAATCGGGAACGGAAGGAGAACTAGTTGGAGGAGGCGTTGTTGGTGGTGTTTCGGTTTTTTCTTCGAGTTTGTCCAAGACGGAGTTGAGTTTTTCATCCGCTGGAGTTGGAGTGATTTGGGCGGGTGGAGGAGCTGTTGGAGTTTCTGCAGGAGTAGCTTCTACTGGTTTTACTGGTTCTTCTGACGGTTTGACTTCGGTGCTTGTTGGTTCAGTCAGTTTAGTCTCTTCTGTTTTTGGAGTTTCACTGGTAAATCCGAACGTCGTGTCGAATTCTGCAGGTGTAAATCCTTTTAAGACTGCGATTGTGCCATCATCTTTTTCGACTCTTGTTACAGGAGTTCCGGCAAAGTTGTTAGAAACGGCGAGCATTTCCGTTAAGAAATCCTTGTTGGTTTCCAGATTCTTTTCTTCGTAAGTAAGATTATGGTTTGTGAGATATTCCCGTTCCTGTTTTGAGAACTGACAATCGGTAGTTGTGTAAACTGTAATTTTCATGAACTTATTTTCATTATCAACAATAAAAAAACAAAAGTCAATAACAATTTAGTTTATAAAGTTCATAAAGTTATAAAGTTTTTAAAGTTATTATTCTTTATGAACTTTAGGAACTTTAAGAACTTTTGGACTAGAAAAAGCGTTTAGCTTTTTCAGTTTCCACATAAAAAGAGCCGCCTTGTTCCTGGCGTTTGAATCGATGACGTAGCGTAAAGCTTCCTCGAGTACCGGGCGGGGAATGGTCTTTGACAGTTTAATATAGAGGCTTTTTCGCCGTTCATCTTGAAGTTTTTTCGTTAAGTGAACGCCAAACGCCTGAAATTCACGGGAAACATAGCGGTCTTCGAGGGGGTTGAATTTTTTTAAGATGTCTTTTACTGACTGCATTTTGTCACTGGGAAACTATTTGTTGATAAACTTTTTTATACTCATTTACCATTTTACCAACGGAAAAATTTTTTTCTATATGATTTCGACAGGAAGAACGCATTTTTTGATATTCAACTTCACTCATTGAATAAATTTTATCAATGGCTTCTTTAATACCTTCAACACCGGTTTTTTTGACGATCCAATTACCTCTAATATCGTTTTGAGAGTTGTTAATCAAAAAACCGGTTTTTCCATCTTCAACTACTTCAGGGATAGATCCGCGAGCATATGCAACGACAGGCGTGCCGCAGGCCATCGCCTCAAGCATTACCAGTCCAAACGGTTCTTCCCAACAGATTGGGAAAAGAAACAGTTTGGATTTTTTATATTGATCGATGACCTCGTTTCTTGGAGCGTTATAGTAATGGATTTGAGCTAGGTCAGGCTTTTTACTGAGAAGATCGTTGAGCCAAATTTCGTGGCTAAGCCTTGGTGAAATAAAGAATGTCGCCGGTTTTTTACAACTTTTCACGGCTTCAAAAGCGACGTCCAGGCCTTTTTCCGGGATTCCTCTGCCGATCCAGAATATTTCCTCGTTTTGTTCCTGGCTGAATTCATATTCGTCTAGATTAATTCCGTGATAGATGGTCTGAACATAGTTTAAACCTTTAAATGAGTTTTTTTGGTAGTTGCTGATAGGGACGAAATAAATATTTTTATTTTTAAAAAGCGATAAATATTTTTTGGTTTTGCTATCGTCTAATCTGCTATGAAGGGTAATAAGAATCGGTTTTTTGACAAAGTTAGCAAAAGGCAGAGCGATTTCTCCGTTACCGATATTAACGTGATATAAATCAAAATTATCCGGCTTCGAAAAAGCTTTTGAAAGCAGGGAAAATTCATAAAGCTTGTGCCAATTTTCGCCGATATCTTTATCTTCCATCGAAGATATTTCGTTGATGCTTTCGATTTTAACCGGCAGGTCAGAATCGCCGGAAGCAAAGACAGTCAGTTGGTAGCCGTCGCTTCTTGACAGAAATTTATTGACAAAAGTATAGATAAAGGTTTCCGGCCCGGCTGCCACATTTTGGCTGATTTTTAACTTGTTTGACCCTAAAATGGCAATTCTCATAAAAGGGGAATGAATTTTTCTTTAAGTATAGTCTTTAAGTCGTATTGAGTCCGGCTGCGGTAGTTCAACTTTACTCTCAAGCTTTGTTCGATAAAGTTTTTTACTATTTCGGCGGCTTTTTCCGGGCTGACAGTTCTGTAATCCAGATATTTGACAAATTCACCGCCTACTTCTCGAAAAACTTTTAGGTCGGAAACGAGAATGGCAGTTTTGGTTAGAGCCGCCTCAAGTAAAGGCAGGCCAAAGTTTTCGCTTTTGGACAAGAAAAAAACTATATCAGAGATCTGGTAGAGGTCGTGTATTTCCGACCGCATCAGCGCCCGGTTGAGAAAATCGTTGAAAAACATGACGTTGTCTTTTAATCCAAGGTCGTCAATCTTTTTTTTCAGGCGATCATAGTATTCGACTGTAGAACGATGGCTTGAAGGTTTGCCAGTAATAACATAACCGATTTCCGGATAGGTTTTTTTCAATTCATGGATAATATCAAGGCAGTAGTCAATATTTTTTCGCTCCAGTATATTTACAGGAGAGAGAATAAGTGGGAATTTTTTTAGTAATTGGTATTTATCTATGATCCCCCAGATCAAATCGTCAATTTCCAAAAAATGGTTAATGTCGATGCCGTTGGGGATGACGACAGTCTCACCGTCATGAAGCCCCATTAACTGTATGAAAGGTTCTCTAAAACTTTCGGAAATAAGAATATATTTAAGATTTTTTATCGGAGTTGTTAATAATTCTCTTTCAAACTTTGAGTTGACAATTTTATCGAGATCTTTGATTTGAAACTCATTGATATATGAATGATCATGAATCCAGCCAAAGTACTTTTTTTTCGGGTATTTTTTGACAAAATTTTTGAAAACATAGACAAAAGGAAGATTCCTTACAATCGTTATCATATTATGCACGATAATAACGTCAGTTTTCTCGAGAGCCCTTTCCAATCCTTGGTCAATTGTGTCTGCCAGTTTATAAAAATCATCGTCAATTACACCCTTATCTAAAATTTTCTCTTGTAAAAACGGATTAAAACTTAATACCGATTGGAGTTCGGGGATGACAACCAGTTTAATTGCCGGATTTTTTTCCTCGCCCGACCCGGTAATAATCGTCACGTCATAACCTAGGTTAGTGAGAATTTCAGCGTGCTCTTTAACCATTCCTTCGACTCCACCGATATTTGGAGGATAGGCAAAATGCATTAAAGCAATTTTTTTCATAGTTTTAAAATTTCTAAATAGGTTTTTTCGTAGTTGTTAACCATGGTTTCGGTTGAAAAATTGGCAACGGCGTGATCGCGGCAGTCTTGTGGTTTAATTGTATCAATTTTTTTTAATGCTTCTTTTAATCCTTCAATTCCTTTATCAGGCGAAACAACAAATCCGGTTTTCCCATTAATAACTAATTCCTTGACTGATCCGCGGTCAAATCCGATGACCGGTGTTCCGCAACTCATTGCTTCAGCCATCACAAGGCCAAACGGCTCATACCAATTTATTGTCATAAGAAATGCTTTAGCTTTTTGCATAAGGGTGGCAATTTCAGGTTTAGTTAAAGTTAACTCTGCTGAAACCGGTCCGATCCATTTTATTTTATCAGACAGATGAGGTTTGACATCGCGGTTATAAAACTCCATATCCTCGACGTTGCCGCCTAGCATAAGGCGCGAACCTGTTTCCTGCGCCAGTTTTATTGCCCATTTGATTCCTTTTGGATCCATAAAACTCCCGTCAGGATTTTTTGCTTTTGACAGCCGGCCGAGCCATAGGAGATAGTCGTCTTTTTTTTGACTGAAAGAGTAAATATTTGTATCAACTCCGTTATAAACCACCTTATAAATTTTTGCTTTTTTAAATAATTTTTTATGAGCTTCCGAAATTGAAATATGGTAGCATTCGGGGAAAAGACTAAGAGCTTCGTCATATTCGGGAAAAGCCTGGGCATGGATAGTTGAAATGATTGGCGTTTTGATATTTTTAGCGGAAAAAAGATTAATGAATTCAGGATAAGTATGATTATGGATGATGTCAAAATTGTTCCCGATCTCCTCAATTTTTTTTGCCAACTTTACTAAATAGGCGGTCTCGGCATAAAAAGGATTTTCAAAAGCCGGCATATCGACAAAACTTTTCTCAATGACAGGGATAATTTCCACACCAGGAATATAACTATCGGCTGTACCTAATAAGCTTACTTGGTGGCCTTTCTTTACCAATCCTTGAGAGATTTCGAAAATGATACGTGGTCTGGCCGCAGGAATTTCCGGAGTGACCTTCCTTTTTAAAAGAGAAACCACTAAGATCTTCATAAATTCATTTTACATGATTTTTTCCGTTAGGCCTTGGTTTTTGCAGAGATTTTTCGTAAAGGTGATAAAATTTGGCGGCAATTTTTGTCCAGTTGAATTTTTCCATTACTGTTTTGTAGGCCTTGTTTCCCATTTTCCACCTTAACTTATCGTCGTTCAAAAGTAAATTGACTTTTTCGACGATAAGAGCCGGAGAGCGGGGTCTGATTAAAAAACCATTGATGCCGTCTTTGACAATTGTCGTCACTCCGCCTTTTCTGGAGACGACGACAGGAGTATTATGAGACATGGCCTCAAGTATTACCAGTCCTAACGGTTCATTCCAGACTGAAGGGGCGACGTAGACATCGGCACGTAGATAAAAGTCATTGATCGTTTCTAGGCGGGAAGAAAAGTAACCGACCATGTGGACATTGACGAGTTTATATTTGACAATCAGACTTTCCAGATATTTTTTTTCCGGTCCGTCGCCGGCAATGACGACTTCGGCTTTTATTTGGCGGGCGGCCTTAATAAGGTACTCAACGCCTTTGTGTTGGGTCAGTCTTCCGGTAAAGAGAACCATCTTATCGTATTTAAAATTATATTTTTTATCAATCCAGGAGACGTCTTTGTTGAAGTCGGTTTTATAACCGATACCAGAGGGAATAGTTTTCATTTTTTTATAAAGATCGTGACCGAACATATCCAAGTACCACTCGCGGGTGAAGTTGGAATTAGCGGTGATATATTTTGCCCGGACAGAGGCGTCGCGGACATTGGCTTTCCAACGGTTATCTTCTTTGAAATAATAAAGATCGCTGCCGTGGGTTGTAATAATGAATGGGATTTTATATAAGTTGGCAAGCGAACGGGCCACGGGAGGTAAAAAAGCCGTATGAAAAACGTGGATTAAATTTGGTTTGAACTTTTCGATTACTTTGGCTGTTTGAAGGAGATAGTAGTTAAATATTTTTACATGGTCTAGATTGGACATTTTTGAATATCTTCTTTCGTTGGGAAGTTCTGGGTTACCGACAAAGACTCCCATCATCGGAGGTTTGAGAGTTCTTATTTTTGCTCCCGGGACTTTTCTTCGCTCCGGCGCGACGATCATCGCTTCAAAATCTTGACCATAGTGTTCATCAAGGCGGTAGACGAGTCTTCTCAACCAGTTACCCGATCCATTGCCCCAAAGCGGAAACATGTAAAGATAAAGAACTTTCATCGTAAATGAATTATATCATTAAATTAAAAAAGTGAAGTTTACAAATCTTTTAGAAGGTCGCCGACTTTTATTTTTAGAATTTTTGCAATTCGAAGGAGAAATTTTACCGACGGATTAGCCTTACCTTCTTCAACTTCGGCGAGATAACTGCGATCAATATCAGATAAAGTTGCCACTTTGTATTGGGAAAGCTTAATTTTTTTACGGGCGCTAACAATATTTTCCCCGAGTCTTTTGTAATAAAAATTACCCCTCATATAAGGGGTATAATATTCTAATAATTCTTTCTAGTCAGTCGGTTATAACCTACAAAATGATTATTTTGGACTTTTATAAGGCTATTTTTACCTCGATATACTACATTGACTATATCCCAAAAATTATTACATGCCTCCGCAACCTCGGAGGTTGCCGATCGGCCTGTGGCAAAGACCTAAAATCTACTCTAAAATGAGCCTTTTTATCATTCTTAATTTTTTTTGGTAATCAATTCTATTTTCAACAAATTTCCTGTAAATTTCAGGATCTTTAATAGAAATTTCTGTGATAATTTCTTTTAGAATCTTTGGATTGTTAATAAAATCGCGGTAAGAAGATAATTCCCAATCCTCAGGTTTATTAACTAAATTATTTGTAGTGGGATTAAGATGTATATAGCGAGAAACGTGCAGCAATTGTTCATTATTTTTGACCTTGACTGCTTTGAAACTTGATTGCCATAACGGTCCTTTTCGTTCATATTTAGTATTGAAAAACTTACTAAAACTATTTTCTGAATCGCTCATATATTTAGATAAAATATTATCTTTAAAAATTTTTATTAAAAGATGATAGTGATCGGGCATAATATTAAAAGCTAAAAATTTTATGTAAGAACATTCTGTTGGCAAAAGCAAATTCTCACAAGTAAAATCATCATTTTTTTCTAAGAATTTTGAAAAAGCTTCTAGTTCTAAACTGCTATTGTAATAAAAAAGTCGATTAATAAATTGTTGGCCGTTATCAATCTTGCTAAAAATTCCGTAATTAGCGATGCTTTTATTGAAGACGTGATAAATTTCTCCTTGACAAAATTTTTCTTTTCTTTTCATAAAGAAATTATTCTCTGTTTTTTTAGTTTTGTCTATAGACTATACGCTACATCAATAATAATTTAGAAGATCAAAACAATTAAATTTGTTCGATATCTATCGAATCATTGCCTCCGCAACCTCGGAGGTTGCCGATCGGCCTGATAAAAGGCTCTAAAGAGATAGAAAAAACTGGGTTTTTAGGAAGGTTTGCAGTTGGGTGTAGAGCTTGGGAAAAACTTCTTTTTCTAACTGGATTTTTTCTTCAGGGAGAAAATCGTGGAGTACGTATTTAATGCCGTCGGTCCACCTTTCGAGAGTCCCGCCTTCGTCAAGACTACGGCGGGCAGGTCTATTGTCGACGCCGATTCTAATCCGCCAAAAGTCTTTTGATTTCAAGTTTTGTTCGATAGACTCGAGGCCGTTGTGAAGCTTGGGTCCGACGCCCTGTTGAATATGGAATTTACCAAATGGTATGTCTAAATCATCATGCGCAATTATTGAATTATTAATTTCTGATTTCTGATTTCTGATTAATTTACTAACAAATAATCCAGAATTATTCATAAAACAATCTGTTCTAATCAATTTTAATCCGTAATCCGTAATCCGTAATTCTTTAATCGAGTAATCAACAAACATGTGTCCGACATTATGGCGATTGTTCTGATATTTTTTTCCCGGATTTCCGAGGCCTACGATTAAGATCATAAGGAAATTATAATAGATTTTTGCTATTATGAAACTGTTAAGTACTAAACTGTTAAAACCTAAAAAAACTTTTTAAACATTAAATTATTAAACATAAGAAGTTTAATCTTTAACAGTTTAATAGTTTTTTTAACTGTTTAAGTTTTAACCGTTTAACTGTTTAATAATTATGCCTAATTACATTTCTGACGTTACCAAAAATCGTTGGATGGTGAGTAACCCCAAACGCTTAGTCCGTACAGGAATGGATGGCAAACCATTCCGTTGTCCTTTTTGCGAAGGAAATGAAGGGGATACCCCGCCTGAAGTCTATCGAATAGGCGGAGGAGAAGTCGATAAACCAGGTTGGCAAGTTCGCGTAGTTCCCAATCTTTATCCTATTACAGATATTCACGAAGTGATAATCCATTCGCCTGATCATGAAAAAAACATCGAAGATTTTTCATTGGAACAGTTAGAAAATATAATAAAAACATACATTGACCGATTTAATGTATTAAAAGAAAAAGGCAAAGTTTTCATCTTTCATAACTATTCTTTATCAAGCGGGGCTTCATTAATACATCCTCACTCACAGATTTCCGTCGTTCCAAACGATATCCCAACGAATACTTTAGCAGTTCAACCGATAGTCAATATAGTTGAACAAAAGGGAGAGTTTGTCAGTTATTGTCCAGAATATAGTGAGTGGAGTTATGAGATGTGGATTGCAGAAAATCCGAAATCCGAAATCCGAAATCCGAAACAAATTCTAAATTTCAAATTCGAAAATTTAAACGAAACGCAAATAAAAAATCTGGCGGGAATTCTTCAGTCTTCGATTCAGAAACTTAAAAAAATCCACAACGAAAATCCTCATTATTCAAAAAAACCCTTCGGCTATAATTATTACATCTTCCAGCCTCGTCACCCTACGGGTGTCCAGGCACAAGATTGGTATCTACGAATCATTCCCAGATTCATGGAGAGGGCGGGGTTTGAACTCTCAACCGGGATTATGGTCAATTCCGTTGACCCGGAAAAAGCAGCAGAAGAGCTGAAAAATATAAAGTGAGACTTCGCAAATTTTATGCTTTTGTAATCTTCTGAAACTATAGTTTTGTAGCGTATTGTCTATAGACAATGTAGGGACAGGATATTATCCTGTCCTTAAAGTTCATAAAATAATATGGACTTGACTTTATGTATTACATTGTATTACAATATGAAAAAGCTAATTTGGAATGAATGGAACATAGACCATATCAGAAAACACAATGTGACAGTTAATGAGGTTGAGGAAGCTTATAAAAATAAGAAATTTGAGATAGATTCTTATTCGGATAGAAAAAAATTGTATGGTTTAACTAATAAGGGCAGAATGATGATTGTAATTGTTTCTAAAGAAAATAACAAAAATTTATATGTTTTTTCGGCTCGTGACATGAGTCGAAAAGAAAGGAGAGAATATTATGTACAAACCAAAACCAATGCCACCATTTAAAACGCTAGACGAGGAAGCTGATTTCTGGGATACTCACGACACATCTCCGTTAATGAGAGGTGAAAAGGTTGCTCTGGAAGACTTAGAGTTAATTGAAAAAGAAAAAAAAGAAGTACTTGTAATTAGGATTCAAAAGTCAATAAAGAAAAAGATTGAAGAAATCGCCAAAGCCAAAGGAATTAATCCGACGACTCTTTCTCGAATGTGGTTGATTGAAAAACTTACACAAACTAAGGCAAATTTATAGTAATTACTGTTAAAAATCTACTGTCGTAAATTTTTCTCCTACGATTGCCCTTGATTTTATGTTTTTATTATTGATATAATGAAAAGTATGGATGAGAAAAAGAAGCATATTATAAATAAAGTCACAGGTATTCTATTAGACGAAATGTCGAGAAAAAATGTTAGTCCGGAGCTTGGTCAGGAAATCGCTGCTTATATTCTAGATCAAAGCAAAAATATTAAAGAAGATAAAGATATAAACAATTTTTTAAAATCATTAGCAGATAAATATTCTATTTTCAAACCTTATTATGTCAATAAAACGCTTGAAAAACATATAGAACAAACTGATGCAGAAAAAATAAACTCAATAAAAGATCAACTTTCTGAATTAGCAAATTTTAAAACCAAATAATGGCAGGAGAACAGCAATTTACACCAGAAGCAGCAAAAGCAGTAGTTGGAGTTATGGCTCATCCGGAAACTGCTGTGACTGGAACGACGACAGCAGATAAAATATTAGAAGCGGCTAGATCAAGATATCAAGTAGGTCAATCAGAAGCTTCTCTAGAAGTGATTGCTAGAAAAACCCTACCTCATAAGAAAGAAGATGTTGATCGGGTTGCTCTTTGGAATCTTAGTTCAGCAAGAGATTTAACTACTCAAGAAAAAACTAACCCCACTAATACTGATGAAAGTAGAAGATTTGATGAAAGTAAAAGTGAGGATGAAGCGGTGAGGTCTTTAGTTGAAGAGGGAACAATTGATGCTGCATTTAGAACAAAAATAACCACTTTTTTAGAAACAAATAGTCCAATTGTAGGAAAAGTAATTGAAGAAATGAGAGCATCTGGAGGCAATGTTGATAATTTTGTTGATGGACTTATGAAGATGCCTGGTTTTAAAAAACTTGCTATGGAATTTCATACTGCGCGATGGGATCCAACTAAAAGATTAACCCAAGAAGCAGCAGTTCAAAATCTAGAATTAGAAATGGCTAAATTATCAGCCCAATTAGGAACTGAAGTAACTCAAATCCAAATTGACGCAGCAGAAACAGAATTAGATAACGCTAATACAGCATTAACGCCAAAAACTGCCGAACTTATAAAAATAAAAAGTAAGACTGATAAACTCAAGGATTTAGAAGACGAAATGAAAACTACTAAAGAAATGTTTAATAAAAACAAAGGAGTTGGAGGTGCTTTAGAAGCTCAAAAAAATGATTTGTTATTACGAAGGGGAGGATTAGATGCAACTACTCAACAAGATCAAATAGACATTATCGATCAACAAATTAAAAAAATTGATGCAACACCTGCTTATGCTAATTATATTAAGGCACAAGCAGATATAGCAGAATATAATGCACTTCCAGCAGAAATAGCTGCTTTACAAATAACTGTTGAACCGTTGCAAAAACAAATAATTAAAAAACAGAACGCTTTAGATGCATTATTGGAAAAACAAAAGACAAATAATACACCTCAAAAAAAAGCTGAAATAGAGGCTCAGATTAAACAAAAACAAGGGCAACTAGCCGACGCAAAAACTTTGCTTGAAGCAGAACAAATGAAATTTTACAGAGAAGTTACTCATATTGGTGAGGACGCGATGGAAAAATTTATTACAGATAGTCTAAATGGAGTTAAGACAATTTGGAAAGAAGAAGCAACGAAGCAGGCTGAAAAAGATAAAACAGATCAAGGAAAAACAGCTGCTTTGGCAATTGAAAAAGCTCAAAATCATCTTTGGAAAACAGCAAAAACTAAAGGAAAGTTAACATTCTACACTCCCGATAAAAACAAAGCTCAGACAATATTAAATGAAGCGTTTAAAGCTGGTGGAGGAGAAAATATAGCAGTTTATTTAGAAACAAAAACTCCTGTAGAATTAGGAATTACAGTAGATGAACATGTTGCATTAAAGGAAAAGTTAAAAGACCCTGAATTTAGAAAAGTCCAATCAGAAGGCATAGCAAAACAAGCCTTATGTGATTATTTGATAGCTGGCGGAAGATTGAATGGGGACTTAGTAAAAAGTTTAGCGACGACTGAATTTGGAAGAGGTCTATTATCTGAAGCTAGGACTAAAGCTGATGAAGCAATACAAAAATATAAAGATCAGTTTGGAAAAGGCGTATTAGATAAAGGAACAAAATTTGCTGAATTCTTAAAGAAAAGCTGGTGGATGTGGGGAATAGGGATACTAGCTTTGATAATATTTTTAACAATGAATAAGTAATCTACTTTTTTTGATAAGTATTCCTACCTCTTATTCCCACCTCTTCAGGTGTAAAGATTGAGGTAAGAAATACGTTGAAATAAAACATAGAACAAGAAACATGAAACAGGGAAATTTGGTCATTGACAAAGTCGTTAGGAAGTAGTAATATCTAACTATATGCAAACTCAAAAAATTCAGATAACTCTAACGCCGGAAGAAGTCATAGCCTTAGCTTTAAGAGGTAAGACCTTGGGTTATAATGTCACCAGATACATTAAATTTATTGTCAGCCGCGAAGCTTATGAGGCGGTCGAGTCATACCCGACTATAAGAATGGGTGCTCTCTTAGAAAAAAAGACTTTAAAAGCAATAAAAGAATATAAAAAAGGTAAATCCCGGAAGCTTTTATCTGTTAGTGATCTATGAATGTCTATCTTTCGAAAAATTTTGATAAGTTTTTTAAGAAACTAACAAAAAATAACCCTTCTCTTAAAGAAAAAATAAAAGAGAAAATCACTCTTTTTCAAGAAAATCCTCATCATCCGTCGTTAAAGCTTCATAAATTAAAAGGAAAAATGGTTGAGGATTGGAGTTTTTCCGTTGAAGGCAATCTGCGGATAGTTTTGACTTATGTTGATGATGGAGTACTTCTCGTCGATATAGGTAGTCATGATGAAGTGTATAAATAAAAAAGAAATTGAGAGGTTATGATAAGATGAAGGTATATGTTAGATAGTGCTGTAGAGGGAAAATCTCCAACGGCAGTTTCAATGCAAGAACCATCGCAAGCTATTCATGAATCACCTCTGTCTGCAATTCATCCCGATATGAAAGATCGGGCGACGCCGCTTGAAGGAACAAATCCTGGAGCAAAAGAAGCTCAACGAGAGTTGGAGCAGATGATAAGAGCAGCGGCTGGAGAAAAGCCAGATTCTTTAGAAGAAGTAAAAATTGGGCCGGAAATTAAATCTGAAAAAAAATCACAAAGTTTTTTGGCAAGGATTTGGGATTCGATAAAGAATTTTTTCAATAACTTATTAAGATAAAGATTATTTTTCCTCCCTGACTGCCGTCAGGCAGGTTCTACCCCAAGCAGTCGAAGGACGACTTCTTTTCGATATCTTCTGTCTCCTCTTGAGTTAATTCTTATTGCCGGTAATTTTCCTTTTTTACCCCAGCGTTTGATCGTCAAGGGAGAAATTCTCAAGAGTTCGGCGACTTCGCGAATGGTCATCAGATCGGGCAAATCAGAAAGTGATATTTTTGTAGATGATTTGATAGAGGACGACATGGTTTGAATTATAAAAACTCGTTTAGAGTTTGTCAAGTTGATATACTAATAATATGAGGAAATATTTTTTGAGAAATTACAAAATTTTTCTTTCAATATTTTCTTCTTTTATTCTTGTTTTTTTCGTCGTTCCTTTTTTCATGACACCGGGAAAAATGACAAGAATTTTATCGAATCTTTCTAATCTTTGGACAGGTCAAGACCTGTCCCTACAAAGTCAATTAAATAATGGAAATAATTCTTTTAATTTACCAACAGGTTTTGTCAGGCCAATAGATATTGTTACCGATGATTTTCGAGAGATTCCAAATCAAATTATTTCGAGATTTTCGCCAACGCCTGCCGTCTCGCCCCCCAAAGCTTCAGCGACGGGGGGAGTCTTGATGAAGGCGGGTCCAACACCTACAAAATTTATTCAACCAACAAAAATCCCTAAACCTACCCGCCCGCCCGATGTCTTTCCTATCGATCCATCTCTTGCCCGCTATGGAAAAACGACCGATGAGGTATTTACTTATGCTTCGCAGAAAACCTGTGTTCCTAAAGAAGTCTTGCGGTCAATTGCCGCAATTGAAAGCGGGGGATTTTTCGATGTTGTTGATCCAAAATATTTTTTACTTTATAATTCCGAAAATTGGTGGAACAGTCAATTTTTGACAGAGGAAAGACGGGCTTGCAGTGGGTACGATTATGATAATGGCAGTGGCATCATTCCTTCAGACAGTAAGTATGCCGGACACAACTGTCATTCCGACGGTTCAACTGGACCTAATTCATATATCTGGGGACCGATGCAGGTAACCGGGACGGAACAGACAAAATTTGCTTCACAGGTGAAAAGTGCCGTTGGTGGCGGCAGTAAAAAAATAGACAGACGGATAATTTTGGACGCAATTTTAATTGTTGGATTTGTCAGTAAACAAAACGTCAACCCAACGAGCTGTACTAATTGGACAGCCCAACAAGTAGCTAAAGCGGCTTGCGGATATTACGGAAGTTGTGGATTTAAAGATGGCACTTACTACTGCAATACTTTTTGCAGAAACTATAAAACTTACGGAGGAAAAACAGATTGTCAGGGAGCTGTTAATCAGATGCAGGATAATTGCTGGGGACAATAGAAAACAATTTTCCATTTTCAATTTACAATAAATGATTCAATTATTAATGTTTCAAATATTTAAAAATTGATTCATTGAAAATTCAATGAAAATTGAAAAATGTAAATTGAAAATTGCTATTATTTATATTGCTTATAATATTTCAAAATATTCGTGCAATAATTATCTCCACAACTACCATAATGCTTTTCAGCAGCTTCCCGGACGGCATCATCGGGCCAGTCGGTGCAGTTTGAGGGAGGAGTGCCAAGACGGTTTTTGGTGATGATCGCAAAAATTACCGCGTTATCAAAAAGAACCCGTCTGTCAATACTTCCTTTTATGACGTTGGTAATATATTTTTTTGCGGCATTTTCTTCATCTTGATTTATTTGAAGAATTCCCATGATGGCTTGATCATAGCCTCCGAGGGCGTTTTGACAGACCGTGCCGGCATCAACCGCATCGGCGGGAACGATTCCGGTCTGTGTATGATATCCCATACCGGTGCAGGAGCTTCCGGTTCCGTCCAACCACCAGCCGTATTTATTGTAGATTTTGACTTTTGATGAAGGACTGTCAAACGGCCACCAAGGCCCGGTTTCCTGGGTCTGAAAAGCATAAAGCAGGGCAGCTGGAATACACTCTCTTTTCTGAACTTCATTGAAAATCTCCGTCAGTGTTGATCCTGGTCTTTGAGCTGATGTTACTGCCGGAAGTTTTGGCGTTGCCGTCGGCTTGGGTTTTGACGTAGGCTTTGGTGTAGGGGTTTTATTTACAAAACCTGTACTAAAAAGAGTTGGTTTAGGAGTTATTGACAAGCCGTTCGCAACCTCGGAGGTTGCGGATGGCTTGTTGGATGGGGCTAAAGTAGGGGAAAATGAAGAGATTTTTGAGGTGGGAAGATTAAAAGAATTATTTTGATTATTTAATTTATTTTGTAGGGACAGGTCTTGACCTGTCCATAAATTTAAAGTAGGAAATTTGAAGTTAAAAAAAAGATTTTTTTTAACAAAAGGTGTGGTTGATAGACGTCCGTAAAGATTGACCACAAGAAGAGCAACGGCTAAAGAAATGATGATGCGAAGGCGATGGCTTAGCATAAACTGTTAAACCTTAAAACCTAAACTGTTAAAAAAACTATTAAACGGTTAAGTATTAAACAGAGAAAAAAATGTTTAAAAGTTTAATGTTTTATAAGTTTTTTTAAGTTTTAACCGTTTAACAGTTTAACTGTTTTATCCCTCTTGATTTGCTCTTATTATTAATATACATTATATAGTAAGACAATTTTCATTTTTCAATTCTCAATTTTCAATGAAAAACAAAAAAGGCGAAATAGCGACCCTTCTTACTTTAGGCTTAGTGTTAATCGGCGCGATAATCACAATGGCTTCATCTTTTTTTGTAAAAAACAACAGAATAGCTTATAACTCCAGAGCGTCACCAAAGACAGAGTCTCCACCCCCGGTTCCTTCGCCAATCGTAACTCCTATGGGAATAAGAGATTCAGCACCAAGCTTAATACCAAGTATGAATCCGGCTCCAACAGTCGGAAGTCAAGATGACACAATTGTTGGTGAAGGCCAATCGTGTTGTTTTCAAAAAAAGGGAAAAATATATGTTTATTCTACCTATGATTCTATGGTAGCGAATGAAATGCCGCTTGATTGTAAAAGACAAGAAGCAGGTATTAATAAAAGTTATGGCCCGATTGAAATACCTCCTGGTGCATTTGTTTGCGAAGGTGCGGCATATACAGGGATGGATTCTAATGAATATCATCAGACATATGATGCGCCAACTCCTATGCCAACGGAAGAAGCTGATTTTACTCCAGAACTGTCTCTTTGCGAAGTAAATGGCGGAGTCTGTGTAGCTAATAGAACTCCTTGTAATTCTAATCAAGCAACAGATGAAGAAAAAAATTCATGCAAAGAAACATACCCACAAAAACCTAAATGTTGTAGACAATCAGGTTCTTTAACACCAGGATTAGAGGCAACCCAAAGTCCGTTATACACACCTACTCCAACCTTAACGCCTTCTCCTGATACAGAAGATTTATTTAGAAGCTGTTCTTCGCGTAGTCCTACAGATAATTGTAGCGCCGGATTGACAAAAATAGAAGCTATATATGGTGGAACAACTAATATAACTTATTATTATTGTTGTCCTTCAAATACAGTTAATACAATTAAAAGCAGATGTAGTCTTATGGAAAGAGCAAATAATTTTCAGTGTACTGATGAGTTAAGAGTTTTTGTTGATGAGATGCAAACCCCAACAGCAGTTCCTGAGGGTACATGTGATGTTAAAAGTACTGTAATTAATTACAATTCAAATCAATGTAGTTTGTCCATTACTGACGAAGGTTCTTACCCGTGTGGCAAGGATTATATCATATTAAATAATGACATAGGATGCGTTATCTACCGCATCTGTCCTTCGAGTGGAAATACTTGTAAATATGAATGCTATCAAAATAACAAAAAATACAACTGTCTTGGAGCTAACGATCCAAATGCTAACCATGATGTCATTCATATCGTAAATAATACGAGTCAAATATTGACAATAATTAGTGCGGAAGTGAGAAAACACCGTGTCGGAAGTGAAATACCTAAAATTCTTACTAAACCAGATGATCCCTTAGAAATAAATCCAGGAGAATCCTACACTTATGATCTTAATAATCTTGATTTTACATGTGATGCTGTCAGCTTTAATTCCATGGAGGCAATAATAAATGAGTATAAAGTTGGTGATACTTTTGGACCTGTTTTAACAGGGTCAGATGGTTGCGGCGGTGGTGTTAAAATTTTATTTAATATAACCGAATGAATACTTTTCTCGATAAAAAAATAAAAATCCTTATAGTTTTGTTAGCCGCATTTTTGATAAGCAAAATTAGCCTTGACAATCTTTTTATAGCCCGGTCTCCGAAGGTCAATCCTTTATTTGTCTCAAATACAATTGCCAAAATAAATAGTCTCTGGTCAAAAACAGGAGATTTTATCGCTTCGCTTAATTTCTTTCCAAGATTGACAAATTTTGGCGATAGTCAAAATAATGAACAGCCCGGCAAGGTTACACTTTCCAGAGATCAGATCGACAGGATATTGAAAACGCCGTTGAAACAAGTTAGTAAAGGAGTATATGCCGGCGAAACAGAAGGAATCCAGGTCTATGAAGTAAGGATTAATGAGTTCGATTATCTGGAATATATATTTAATGTTGACGGTAAGGAAATAAAAATAAGAGTGCCTGAAGGTCAGGCTCCGCCGACGCAGAAAGTAATTGAGCAACTTTATCAATAAATTTATTTGCATTTTAATTTTTAATATTTTATAGTTTTATTATGTACATTGGTCCATTCTACTTCGACACTAAAGAAATCTTCCTAATATTAGCGGCAATTTTGCTTGGACTGGCGATGTTTTTCGGTTGGAGTTTGTGGTGGTTTGACAAGCGGGCGCTTTTAACACTTGCAATCCTCATGTTAATGACCAAAGGTCTTCTTCCTTCTATTCATAACGAAGCATTCTTTATCTTAGCCATTGTTACAATCTTTATCTCTTTATATTTACCGATATTTCAGGTAGTATTATTTTACTTTGTAAGTTTTTTGATGTTTAGGTTGTTAAAAGTAATATGAGAAAAGAAAGATCAAATATCAAATTTAAATTATTTAGAACGCTTTTTGTTTTTATAGTTTTAGCTGGGGTCATAGTTTTCATAAAGCCTCTTAAAGTATCGGCCCAAACACCAACAGGATTAAAAGACTATAATCCTTTTCCAACTAGTCCTCCTGAACCTGAACCTACTACTATAAAGGATGAAAATGTTGTTTGCGGTACCGATTATCACAAATGTGACAATGTTCCTTGTAATTCAACTGGTGGCGCTTATGGTAGCGCTGCTTGTTGTTATCCAAAAGGGACTGCCTGTCCAGGAGAAGAAAATAACTATGGTGGTGGAGGCGGAGGGAATTTGCCGGGTAGTGGCGGTTGGCAGGCAGGATCAGGTACGGCGTCGCCGTCAGGAACAACCAGCGGTACAGGTACAGAGGTTAATGTCAGGTGTAAATGTAGCGGTGACTTCAATGCCTGCGGAAATTATTTCGGACTGACCAACAACCAATACAAAGAATGCAAAAGGGATATCTTGGGCAGGGATAGATGCAACTACAAAGTCGGCACATCTCTTTACCTTGTTCAGTCCTGCACCGGTGCGCCGACTGTCACTCCAGGTGGAACAGGGACGACCCCGGCCCCGACTGTCAATCCTAATTGTAAATGTTCAGGCTCGAGGCTTGATGGGATTTTAGGGACAAATAATCAACAAGGGTCTTCATGTTCAAAAGAGTGTAGTTTTGACAGATACGGCGATGTCACCTATGCAAGTCAGATAGGTTGTACTTTGGACAATAATATTTTCCAAAGTAGCCCGACTGCCGATGACAAACAAAAATGGTGCCAAGCCAGTAAGCGTACTAAAGGAGATGCTGATGGAAACGGAACTGTCAATTTCTTAGACTATTTTTACTTTGTTTCCGTCAAATCAGGGGCAAAGATCCCGACTTCGGTCAACCCGGATTTTAGCGGTGATGACAAAATAGACGATAGTGATAGGGCAATTATCATCAAATCATTAAAATAAAATGAAAACGGAAATTCTAAAAATCGGGGCAATATTTTTGATCACAGTCGCCGTGGTTTTTTGGGCTTTGAACTTTGTCTTTTTCCAAGGAAAAGCACCATCGTCAAAAGCCAGCGGTGAGACATTTGATTTAACTTTTGAACCGGCAACCATGACAACCACTACAGATAATCAAGACTTTACTGTCACTCTAAAAGTCAAGCCGTCGGTCGATCTGGTTTTACGCGGATATTCTCTAATCCTGCCTTTTGATAAGGCTAAATTAAAGGTAAAATCAATAGACTACAAAGCAGGCAGCGCCGTAGCTGATTTGGCCGATACGACAGCTTCTGTCTCGACAGTTAACCAAAACGGGACGATGAAATTGCTCGGCGAATCAACGAGCGCAACTGGAATCACCGTCACTGGCGGAGGAACGACTGATCTTTTATCTTTGACATTAACAAGCCCCAATGCTTCATCAGGAGCGACTTTGGCCTTTGATTCAACTTCGGCCAAGCTTTACGCCATCAAATCAGACGCCACTTTGTTTGAGGTGCCTTTGGCAGCCCAAGTAAAGTTTGATATAAACGGCGGCGGACCGATCATCCTACCAACCGGGACAGTCACGCCGGGAGGAACAAGCGGCAATGCTACTCTTAATCTTAAAGTAAAATTCCAAGGGATTTCCTCAAAGCCGGCTGACGCCTACAATAAAATGGCAGTTAGGATCAAATTGTTAAATGAATCAACCAACGCGGCTACAGACTATAAATCAGCTGATTTCGTGGCCGATGATAAAGGCATCTGGTCGGGGAGCGTCAAGTTCGATGTTCTTGCTGGAAATAATTATACGGTCTATGTCAAAGGACCAAAGCATATCCAGAAAAAAGTCTGTGACAAGACTCCGACCGAGACTGCAGGCGGAACCTACCGCTGTGATACAGGAAAAATAGCGTTGACTGCCGGAGCCAATGCTCTAGATTTTTCCGGCATAATCATGCTTGCCGGAGATCTACCTGTCCAGGATGGAGCTGTTACTTCCTATGATACGTCGCTTGTCAGAAACAATTTAGGAAAGACCGACGCTGATTCGCTGGCCAAATCAGATGTCAATCTCGACGGCAGAATAGATACCCAGGATTATTCATTGATCATCGCGGCCTTGTCAGTCAGGGCGGACGAATAATAATTGTAGGGAACAAAAATTTTTGTTCCGTACAATGAGAATAAAATCATGGAAAATACAGAAAATAAAAATAAAATTTTTAAATATTTATTAGTGGTTTTTTTTGCCGTCTTTGTTGGGACAGGGATTTTTTTGATGACAAGTTCAAAAACTAAACCCGAAGTAGTTGATTCTATAAAAACAGAAGAAGAGTCGGAAACAACGATTAAAAGAGACAACCTGGTTATTCCGACTCTCACTCCCAAGGAGACAAGTCAAACTATCGTTTCTGAATCGACAACTAATAGTTATAAAGTCGGAGACCAAGTAATTTTTTATCTTACTGCGGAAACAGGAGAAAAAAACATCGTCGGCTATGATACGGTTTTGTACTTTGATCCTTTGGCTTTTGATTTTGTCAAAGCAGAATCACTGCAAACTGATTACAGGATCTATGATTACAAAAGAGATAACTATCTGACCTTGACGGCCTTGAAAGATCTGCAAAGCCCGGCTTCGCCCCTGAATCAGGCAAGGCTAGTAAGACTGGTTTTTCAAGCCAAACAAAAAGGCCGATATAACTTTTCACTGCTTCCGGAATACGACAAGGTTAAGACCGATTTTGTCACCGAAAACACCGAGGTCTTGAGCCCGGCTTTGAATGAATTGACGGTTGAGGTTAAATAAATAATTGACAAATGAATGATAAATATAAAGAAAACATTTCTGTTATTGGCATTTTTTTTCCTAGTCGCTCCTTTTGTGTTTAGTGCCGAGGCGGCTTCTTTAAAATTTGATAAAACTACGGCAACAACAACCAACGGCGGTACTTTTCAAATTTCAGTTACAGTTGATCCAGCCGGAGACAATTTGAGCTCGACTGACGTCTACGTCACTTTTGATTCAACTCTTCTTAAGGCTAATTCAGTCGCCGCCGGTAGCCTTTTTCCAACCGTCACCAATGACATTTCGACATCGGGAAAAGTCTATATAGCCGGAATGGTCAATGATCCGGCCACATCTGTATCGACTTCAGGGACATTAGCGACGATTACTTTTCAAGGATTAAAAGACGGGTCGGGGACATTGGCTTTTGACTGCGCAACTTCCAAGATCATAAAAAACGACATCAATGCGACTAACGTCATCAACTGTTCGCAAAACGGAACGTCGTCGGTGACGGTCGGCGCCGGCGGGGCAGCCGCGCCAACAACTGCTCCACCAGCCCAGCTGCCGCAGAGCGGGATACTGGATAATTTAGTAAGATTTGCCGTACCAGGAATGATACTATTGATATTGGGGAGTGCTTTGAGACTAGTTCTTTAAACAATTAAACCTTAAAACCTAAACAGTTAAAAAAACTATTAAACTGTTAAGTATTAAACAAATAATAAGTTTAAATGTTTATAAGTTTTGAAGTTTAAAGGTTTGTTTAAGTTTTAATAGTTTAACCGTTTAAGGTTTAATTTTATGAATAATCCGGCTCTAAAAAAAATTCTTGCGATTGTAATAGGCATAATTCTATTTATAATTCTAGTTTTTGCCGCTTTTCGTATTTTTGGTACTCAAGCGGCAGATTTAGAGCCAGTTGATGTTGTCGTTTCCAACATTGAGAAAAATTCCGCCCAGCTATCTTGGGCGACTGGAACCGATACCCAGGCAGTTGTTGAATACGGGACCAGCCCGACGGCTTTAAATTTCTTTGCTCCCGAGGCAACCAAAGGAAAAACCCATTCGCTTGATTTGACTTTGCTGTCGCCCTCAACGACTTACTATTTTGACATTAGAGTCGGCGACAAAAAATATGACAACGGCGGGGTGCCTTGGACATTCACGACCAAAGGAGTTGAGAATTCTGTGGTCCCTTCGCCTAGCCCGACTTCAAGTGCCGCTACTCAACCGACGCCGATACAGACATTAGAGATTCCTGATGGAACATCAGGTTGTACCGAGACTGACTGTGAAGCGATTAAGGCCAAACTCGGCAAAGGCTGCTCGACGCAGGACTACTTTTTGTGTGTAAAGAAATTAACCCCAACTCCGTAAACTGTTAAGTCTCAAATATTAAAGGTTAAAAAAATATTAAACAGTTAAAGATTAAACATTTTATTTGTTTAATAGTTTAATATTTAATAGTTTCTTTAACGTTTACGATTTAATCTTTAAGATTTTTTTATATTAAGCTTCCACTGATATTAACAGGTATAAGTAGCCTAAATAAGAAGGTTATTGTAGGTCTTAAGATACCATCGAGCATCGATGAGCCTCCAAGGGGAATTATAAGAAGGAGAAGAAAGATGAATCCATATCTTTGTAGCGAATACCATTCTTGAGCTTTTTCCTTATTTAGCAGACCGCCAACAATTTTAAATCCGTCCAAAGGATGAATCGGTAATAAATTAAAAACTCCCAAAACCAAATTCATTTGTATCATTGGAAGAAAAATAAAAAGTCCTATAGTGATTAAAATATTTAGTTTAAATAATATTAACAATCTTAAGACTATAGAAAGTATGATAGCCAAGATAAAGTTTGATATCGGGCCGGCAATTGAGATCAAGGCAGCGTCTTTGTGGGGATTTTTTAGGTTATAGGGATCGAATTCAACAGGCTTGCCCCAGCCAAAGCCAAACAAGAGCAAAAATAACATTCCCATACCATCGATATGGACCCTTGGATCGAGTTTCAGACGGCCCTGGAGCCTGGGAGTTGGATCGCCAAGGTAATCGGCAGCATAAGCGTGGGAGAATTCATGGATGGCAATGGCTATTAATAAAGAAATAATATAAATAGCAAAAAGAAGAGGATTGGTGAATAAATAGGACAACATAATTTTCAATTTCCCTTTTTCAATTTACAATGAATGACTCAATTATCAATGTTTTAAAATTAATACATTGAAAATTCAATGAAAATTGTAAATTGGTAATTGTAAATTGTTCAATGATATGATATCATAAATTTCTTATGAACGCTTGTTATCATTGCGGAAAAACAATTCTTTTTGGTAGATCTCATACCCATCATCGGGGTGTTGCCGGAGGCCGTTGGAAAAAAAGAGCGCCAAAAACCCAGAGGATTTTTAAAGTCAATTTTGTCCGTTTGTCAATCATCGAAAAAGGCAAGCAAAAGAGGATTAAGTTATGTGCTAACTGTCTGAAAAGGGTAAGAAAAGATATGAAGGACGGAAAAAAGCCGTTTGTTCAGCTCAAGTCTACTTTGACTAATTCTTCACCTTCTTCTTTATAAACCGGCTGTTTTTGTTCGAGAGACCTTTGGGTAAAAACAATGCCATTGAGGTGGTCGATTTCGTGTTGAATTATTGTAGCTTCGAAGCCTTGGAACGATTTTTTCCTCACTCCCGGTGTGAGGTCTTGATATTCTAAAAGGATTTTCTTAGCCCGATTGACAGAGCCCCAGATTCGAGGAATTGAAAGGCAGCCTTCTAGTTTGACGGATTGACGCCTTTTTTTCTTTTGTTTTTTATAAGGACTGTCCTTGGTACCAAGGACAGTCCTTGAAATAATCCTTGGATTTATAAACGCCTTAATTTTTGCTCTTTCTGACGCCTTGATGATAAAAAGCGACAAATTTTCTCCGAGTTGATTGGCGGCCAGACCGACTCCCTTGGGATCTTTTTGAGCTGACAAAGTTTTTTCCATATCAATTATTAACTGTTTTATTTTCTCATCGATCTTTTCCACCCGACGGGTGGAAGATGAAAGAACTTTGTTGGGAACGGTAACGATTTTTAACATGGAAATATTATATAATATAGTGATGAAACTATCACTTTGTATTGCTGTTTTTAACGAAGAAAAGAATATCCATTATCCTTTAGATAGCACTTATGATTTAGCTGATGAAGTAGTGATTATTGATGGCGCGTCAACCGATAAGACAGTCGAAGTAGCTGAATCTTACGGACCCAAAGTTCGAGTAATTCATGCCAAATACGAGAAAATGTTTCATAAAAATAAACAAAAGGCGATTGAGGCGGCTAAGGGGGAGTGGATATTACAATTGGATGCCGATGAGTCTTTAAGTGATGAACTAAAATTAGAGATTAAAAAAATTATTAACAATAATCTAGAATCTAGAATTAAGAATTCAGAATCAAATAAAAAAATTCTAAATTCTAAATTCAATTCTGAATTATACATTCATAATTCTAGATTCGTTGCGTATTGGTTGCCTAGAAAAAATTGGTTTCTTACGAGATTTCTTGAAAAAGGCGGACAATATCCGGATTACACAATTCGCCTCTACAAAAATGGCGTGGCCAGATTTCCCTGTAAGGATGTGCATGAGAATGTTGAAGTTAAAGGTGAGGTTGGTTATCTGAAAAATCCTCTCTTGCACTATGCTGATCCAGATTTTTCGCGATATCTAATGCGTTGGGATCGGTACACAACTCTTGAAGTCGAAAGAATGTTCTCAAATAAATCCGTAATTCGTAATCCGCAATTTTTTAATTATTTAATTGTCAAACCTTATTTAACGTTCTTTTCGATGTACTTCCGTCACAAAGGCTTTATGGATGGATTTCCAGGCTTTGTTTTTGCTTTATTTTCTTCTTTGAGGTTTATTGTGATCTACGTAAAATGGAGAGTCAGGCGTTCACTTTGAATTCCACTACTTCTCCGTCTTTCATCACATAATCTTTTCCTACAGTTGAAACCATTCCTTGTTCTCTAGCTTTTGTCCAGCCGCCGGCATCAACGAACTTTTGGTAGGGGATAACGTCGGCCTTGATAAATCCTTTTTCAAAATCTGTATGGATCGTCCCGGCAGCTTGAGGAGCAAGTGTTTCTTTAACGATAGTCCAAGCTCGAGCCTCAAGAGAACCGGCTGTTAAAAAAGAAATTAATCCCAGGATTTCGTAAGATTTTTTGATAAGGCGATTTAAACCTGATTCCATCAAATCAAATTGTTTTAAATATTCTTTCTGTTCTTCAGGGCTGAAAGCAACGATTTCCGCCTCCATTTTTGCACATAAATGTAGGGAACAAAAATTTTTGTTCCCTACGGAATTTAATATTTCTTTTATTTTTTCCTCTGTTTCATCTTTGTTTTGCAACTGCTCCTCGGAAACATTGAAAACATAAATAACCGGTTTTATGGTTAACAGATTTAAGGTTTTAATAATTTCTTTTTGTTCATCTGTCAAGTTATTGTTTCTGACAGGAATCCCTTTATTTAAGCTTTCTGACAGAATTTCTGCCGTTTCAACTTTTAATTTTTCACTTTCAATTTTGCCTTGCCTGCCGGCAGGCAGGACTTTTGACTTTTGACTTTTGACTTTTTCCAACGTTTCGAGATCTGCGAGTATTAATTCGTTTTCAATCGTTTGTAAGTCGTCTGTAGGATTAATTTTGTCTGATACGTGGGCGACGTTGGCGTCTTCAAAAAGGCGGACGACGTGGACAATCGCAGCGACTTCACGGATGTGGGAAAGGAATTTATTACCGAGTCCGGCGCCGGTTGAAGCTCCTTTGACCAGTCCGGCGATGTCGTAAAATTCAACAACAGCCGGAACGATTTTTGTCGTATTAACAATTTTTGCCAACACCGGTAACCGTTCGTCCGGCACTTCGATGATGCCGACGTTCGGTTCGATCGTGCAAAAAGGATAGTTAGCCACATTGGCAACCTGTTTTTTAAGAAGGGCGTTGAATAATGTACTTTTTCCTACATTTGGTAATCCGACGATGCCTATTGATAGTTTCATTCGAATATTATAGCAGGAAGATAATTTCTAATTAACCTAATTGACCTAAAAAATGTCCAAGTTCCAATTGGGTAATTGGGAAATTATTTAGACAAATTAGAAATTAGGTTAATTAGGTCAATTTAATCATGCTTTTCTTCCGTATTTTTCTTTGGAGAGGCGGATGATTTTTTCTCGGTTGTCGTTCTTGAGGGCGGGAAGAGGTAGAGTTGTTGCCGGAAAAGGAGCTGACATCATGCCATCGATTGACAGTTTCATGACGACTTCGTATTTTCCAAGCGAAACTAAATCATTTTCAGTATAGATTTCTCCGTATTCTTTCGATAAAACATAGGCGTCGCGGGCACCGACGACAAAAGAAACTAAAGTTCCCACATTTCCGAAAATCGCCCGTCTTACTTCCTCATCTAACTGTTCGATATATTGATTGGCCAGAGTTAGAGACAGTCGATACTTTCTCGCTTCCGATAAAATTTTGATAAAAGATTGAGTAGCAAAGTTCTGGAATTCGTCGACATACATAAAAAAATCTTTTCGATCATGTTCTTTGATAAAGCTTCGATTCATAGCCGCCAATTGGATTTGTGTAATTAACATGGCTCCAAGAAGCGCAGTATTGTCTTCGCCCAGTTTTCCTTGGGAAAGATTGAGGATAAGAATTTTCCCGTCATTCATTATCTGTTCCAGATCGATTGACGATTTTGTTTTGCCAATAATATTCCTTATCATTTTCGAGGTGACAAACTGGCCGACTTTGTTTTGAATCGGGGAAATTGCTTCGGCTTTTAATCTATCAGGCATTTTTGCATATTCTTTTTCCCAGAAGTTTTTCAAAACCGGGTCCTGAAGAGTCGAAACGACCTTTTTCCGGTAGTCGGCATTGGATAAAAGCGCCAATATATCAACCAGGGTGGCTCCGGGAGCTTCAAGCAAAGTGAGAATAACGTTTCTCAAAATATATTCGAGTCTTGGCCCCCAACTGTCTTTATAAAGCTTGTAAAAAATAGATACGATTCCAGAGGCAACCAGGTCTTTTTGCTGTTTGTTTTTTATTTCGAGAACATTCAAGGAAAAAGGTCTTTCCGTGTCAAAAGGTTCAAGATAGACAACGTCATTAAGTCTTCTTTTTGGTATAAAGTCGAGAATTGTTTCGGAAAGATCGCCGTGGGGATCGATGATACCGACGCCGCGGTCTTTTCTTATATCATCGATTGCCATGTTGGCAATAAGAGTCGATTTTCCGACGCCGGTCTTACCAATGATATAGACGTGTTTCCGGCGGTCTTCGGTTTTGATTCCAAAAATTTGGTCTTTGTTTTTGAATTCTGTCTTGGCGAAGAAATTTATTTCGTTTTTTTGTAGGGACAATTCATGAATTGTCCCTACGGTTGGAGCAACCGGCAGATTTTCCGGCGGTTCACCAAGTAAGGTTTTCCCCCAGGCGATGTTTTTGATTCCAGCCAGTAAATAGCCTGGTGGGTGCCAGATGGTTGCCAGTTCTTGAGCATTCAATATCTGATACTGTCTTTCAAAATAGGTGATCTTTCTTTCCTTAGTTCTTTTTAAAAACCAGTCTGGAAAAAATATCCGTCTTTTAAAAACGTACTGGTTGCCTTCGCCCAAAGAAAAACTGCCGAAAGTACCTGCAAGTTGAGTCAGATAAGAATAAGGATCGTTTCCGTCGGTCGTACCGGCAAGAAGCCTTATGACTGTTTTGCCTCCTTGAAAAGAAGCTTTTTTCATGATTAATTGTCTTTGCGGATTCTGTCCGTACTTGGCAGCGGTTTCATCATAGGAGAGCTTATGAGCGGCATTGACAGCATTGTCTGCCCAGGGAAAATACGCGGGCGTGATGGCAATCTGAATAGCGATTTTTAAATTGGCCGGCTGTTTTGACAGGAAGCCCAAAAGAGCTGACAATGGATCGACGTCTTTGAAGTCAAAATAGGTTTTTGTCGGTAAAAATGTATAAGAATTAAGGGCGACTTCGCCAAAACTCAATTTTTTTGACTTGAAAACAAGATCCATCGGGTCTGAAGTTTTTTTGGCAGTCGAAGTGGGGAACGAAGAGGAAACTAAGCTGCTGACAAAAGTTTCTGCCTGTTTAGGAACGGTAACATAGAGATAGATGGTTTGTGAAATCAAATAAATTTCGAAAGAATAGGTTTTTGGTTTGATGAGCCATCTTTTCCAAAGAGGGACGAAAGGCTGGGGGAGGAGTGAGGCAAAGATTTGCGTCGCCGCCTCAATCGGCGTCTCGTCGTCTTTTGGATTACGGATTTGCAGGTGGGAAAGGGTTGACATAGTTTCATTTTACTTGATTTTGGCAAAAATGTTATAATTTATTTGTTATGGATAAAATAACTCTGAAAATAATTCCAATTTTGAAGAAATACGGCGTCAGCCGCGCCTCTTTGTTTGGGTCAGTCGTCCGTGGCGACACTCATAAAAATAGTGACGTAGATATTTTGGTTGAAGTACCGAAAGACAAAAGTTTATTCGATATGATGGATATTCAATTTGAATTAGAAGACGTGTTGAAAAAAAAAGTTGATTTAGTTGAATATGATTATATAAAACCACGACTCAAGTCACATATTCTCGGTGAACAAGTTAAAATTCTATAATGAAAAAAGATATCATCGTGTATTTTGAAGACATTATCGAGTCAATCCAACAGATAGAAGAATACACAAGCGTTCTTTCAAACGAACAATTTAGCGAATTAGTGTCGATTCAAGATGCGGTATTAATGCGTTTTGCAGTAATAGGTGAATCGGCAAATAAAATACCTATTAATATTAGAAAGAATAATAAGATTATTCCATGGCGTAAAAGATCGTTCATGACTATTCCAGCATAAACAGCGGAAGAATTTGGAAAATTATTCAAAAAGAACTTCCTGAATTTAAGAAACAGATTTTGGATCTTTTGGAAAAAATTTCAGAATAAAAACTAAGCTTAAGGCCAGCAACCCAAACCCCAAAAACTCCAAACCTGCCTGCCGGCAGGCAGGTACTGCGGCCAAAAGATGATACTTACTTTCGCCCCTTCGGGTCGCCGGAGTCTTGACGAAGGCGCCAGCCATTCGCCCAGTTATTGACAAGCTAAATTTTTTTCATGATATAATAGTTACATATGGAACAAAAAGTTTTAAACTACACCGCAGTTTTTCAAAAAGAGCCGGAAGGAGGCTATACTGTTTTTGTTCCTCTTTTACCCGGCTGTGTTTCTTATGGTAAGAATCTTGAAGAAGCTAAAAAGATGATTAATGAAGCGATCGAATTATATATAGAAAGCCTAAGTGAACATAAAGAAGAATTCCTTCAGATCTAGTTTGTTCTACCAATCTATATTCAACCGACTCGGTTAGAAATGGGTGGTTCTGGAAGTCTGAATATCACTAAAAAAGCTATTATTTATAAAATAAAACCTAAAAATTCCAAATATTGCGGCCAGAAAAGGATTACATAATCAAAAATCCCTGTTTTTTTATTTGGTAAGCAAGAGGGTCAAACGGATTTGAAAAATCGTTTGGAGAGAAAGGATGAGGCTCAATCAAATCGTCATTATCACTTCTCATGTTCATTAATAATATTCTTTCTTTCTGTCGATCTATCCCGAATTTTTTTGAAATGATACAAACATCAATATCACTATGTTTATTTGCAACGCCTTTTGCATATGATCCAAAGATATAAACCCCTTTAACAGGAATTCCTTGTTTTTTGACGTTGGTAATATATCGACTTACAATTGATTTAATTTTTTTATCTATCATATATTTGTGATTATCAACTTGTAGATACTTTCGCAAATTGTTACCCATTTTTTAGCATAGTCTTTATTGGCTTTTTTATAGAAATTGAGTTTATAGTCATCATATCGTGCTTCAATATTAAAAGAGGTAATCTCATTTAAACTAGCGGTTTGTTCCTGATCAAAAATAATATCTGTCTCTTTAGTTAGTCTTTTCAAATCATGAACATATATAATAGGTTTGTTGAGCGAAAGTATTTTTGCTTTTAAGGCCTTTTCAATTGCTAAGTGCCAAACAAAAAGACACCAATCGTAATGCTTGGATTTAAATAAATCTTTTGCAGTTTTAGCATCTTTATTAGCATTGAATAACCAATTTTTTACTAGCTTTTCATTGCTCATTTTTATATTTTATCATATACATAAATACAATTACCAGCAACCCAAACCCCAAAAACTCCAAATACTGCGGCCAAAAGATGATATTTACTTTCGCCCCTTGGGTCGCCGAAGTCCCGTTTTGCTCGGGACGAAGGCGCCAGCCATTCGTCCAGTTGTTGACTAAAACGTGTTCAAGTAGTTTTCCGTTACTAAACGCAATCCAGCCGGGAGAGTAGGACTGGGATAGATATAATGTAGAGTTACTATTAGTTAGGTCTACTTTGACTTGATAAAATCCAATGTTTGGATGAGAAGTTGCTGGCAAAGTAATTTGACTCGATTTGACATCAAAATTATTATTTTGCATAAATTTTATTTCTGTTAAAAAACGGTAAGGGATGGGATTAATTGAAAAACCGTTAATTTTATTAGTCGTGATTGGACTTCCAATAGAAATATTATCTAAAATTAACGAATATCCTAACCCGTCACTTTCCATAGGTGGCTGGATAAAATAAGAAGTTACTAAATTATTATTTTTTGACAGGTAAGTTTCAATATCTTTTCTTTTAGAATTATTATTAATCAGGTCAATGAGTAAACTTTTTCCTTCAATATTTTTGGCCTTGATATTGATTAAATAACCTAACTGATGGGTAAGATCGGGAAGGTTAGTCATTAAACAGCTTGAGCCATCTTGACTATTTAATAATATTTTATTTTGACCGTTCTCAACAATATTCTCCAAGGAATATTTATTTGAAGTGAACGAATTACATGTTTGAGCTTGATGAGTAAAAAAATTACCGTCAGTCTTAGAATCGTAGCTATAGAGACCTCTAATTTTCGGAACATAAACACTAAGAATATGACTGGTTTCGTCAAAATATACTTGTGGTGGAAGCTTACTTGTTTTTAATAAGTTGTTTTTATCATATTCCGTGACTTCAAGATCGTTTATTTCAGGAACAGCAACTTTAGAAAATTCTTTTGGTATTCGAGCTTGAAAGATATAAAAATCGTTTTCTTCTACAAGAGAAAATTCTTTATCTTCCGGTTTTTTTCCAGTGAAAAGAGAACGGAAAGGATAAAAAATTTGCGCTTCTTCTGACTTATTACTATTTAAATAGTAGTCGTAGGTTTCGAAAGACTTGTCATAGTTGTTCCAATTATATTTTGGAGAAATAGACACTAGATTATTGTTTACAGAAATAAAATTATTCTTTACTATAGACAAGGCTTCATAGATTTCTAATTTCCCAAAATTAGTAAGATAATTAATCTTGCCAGATTGGCTTATTAATGCTCTTAATTGATCATTAAATAATGTCTTTGGTGATGGGTTGATGACAATGTTATTGTCTAAAATCAACCAGTTTATTTGATATTTGTTAAGTATCTTTTCAAAAAGGTTCAAGTTTTTCGAATATACAGCTTGACTAATTTCCCAATAATAGTTTTCATTTGTGTTACTATAACCGTCAAAAGCTCTATCTAAAGTCGGCTGTTTCACTCCATACCATAAAAACCCTGTACCAACATAACCCCATGAATAAAAGTTCCAATTCCAAAAAGACGCTTGAGGAAAAAAAGCAATCTTTCCTAAAGGTTGTTTGTCAAAATAACTCATCAAATCGAAGTATTCTTGAGGAATTTTGATCTTTAATTTTTCGTAAATTAAGTTGCCGGAAAAAGCTGGAAGCGTAGTCAAGATTAAAGAAACGATCGAAACCGGAATTGCCAATTTTTCTAATTTAAAATTACTGAGTTTATCATATAAAGAATTGATTCCAAAAGCAAAAAATATAGAATAGGAAAAAACTGCCAGATTGCCAAATTTCGTGAAGGGGACTCGAAACACTTGAGAAAAAAAAGGAAAATTCCTAAAGAAATTGTTTGCTAAAGAAATAATGGGTATATTATTTGCTAAAATTAGAAAAGAAAATAGAAAAAGCAGAAAAAAAGATAACGAATATTTATTCTTTTGCTTATAACAATATAAAATTCCTAAAATAATTATTAAAAATTCAGAAACTAAAATAATCTCAATCGGTTTTTGATCAACGTAATTTTTCCAAGGAGTCATCATATAAACAAATTTATTACTTGAATCAGTATCGGCAAAATCAAACAAGAAGCTTTTTAGCTTGATGACATTCCTTAAATCCCCATACTTTTTGTTTTGTAAGTAGATGTTTTCTGTTGACATGTAACCCATGTGAGATTGTGAGGGGGAATTGATATTAGTTTTTATAAAATAAATAAAATTAAAAAGCCAAAAAGAATTGATTAAAAAAATTAGAAAAAAAAGTACAAAAACACGCTTAATTGTTTGTGTGGTTTTATTTTTAAAATAGTAACCAACGCTAATTAATCCTAAGGCTATAAGATAGACAACAAACATAGTTGGCACATAATTTTGGGGAATAGCCAAAAAGTTTATTGCAAAAAAAGTGATCAGGTTTTTTTTATTGGGACTCTCCAAAGTTTTTATGAAGATATAAATAAGCCAGGGCAAAAATCCAAAAAAAACGACGAAAGGATCAAAAGGAGTATAAAAAATCTGAACTGTACCTAGATTAAGAATATAAAATAAAGCTCCACTTAAAGCGGTCGTTTCATTGCCAATGAAACGCAGTAATTTTTTCATGCCAATTGCTCCCAAAAAAAGCATGAGAAAAGTAAAGACGTATCTAAGAGCGGAAAGGGGTAAAAAAAATGACATTAGCCACAAAAAAATTAATCTGGGAATATCCGTAGCTATCATTAATCCTCCGGTAGCTCCTAAGCCTTGATATTCTTGCCAACCGCTATATATTTCTCTTTGTAAATTCAGCTTGAAATTAAATTCCGGGTGAAGATTATCCCAGCCAGAAAGCCATGTTCCTGGACGGTAGTTGGCTATAAATAAAATAAAGACTGTTAGGAAAATTACAAAATAAGGGAATATTTTTTTAAGCATTTTTTATAGATATTCCGGGAGATAACCGGTATTTATAAATATTTTTTTTGATTTTATCGGCTTTCTTCATTATAAATAATTTATTCAAAGTAATTCTAAGAAAGAAATATAATTTTTCAATCATTTTTTCCGGCAGTAGTGAAACTAATATTAGTTGAGCTACGTTGACTAAAACACCATTTAAATCTGGTGAGAGGCCACCAATAAATGCTTTGATCCTAAGATTAAGTAATGAAAAAAATATCTTTTTAATTTTTACTTTTTTGATAGTATTTTCATTGTGTTGGCGGTAATACAATAATGTTTGGGGTAAATTAGCGGTTTTCCCCAATAGCAAAAGTTTGAAAAGCAACTCATGGTCTTCAAAATAATGATGGCTGACAGAATAGTATTTAAAATCTTTTGGCAGTTTTGATCTATCTATCACCATCGAACCGGCTTGAAGGCTCATGGTCATAAAAGCCGTTTTTCTGATTTCTGAGTCTACAAGGGGAAAATCTTTTTTACCTAATATTTTATTTTTTTCATTAATCATTACACATTGACCGCCGGCAACCAAAATTTCCGGGTGATTTATCAAATAATTTACTTGCAGTTGTAATCTGTTTTTTGGCATGAGATCATCGGCGTCAAATCTAGCCAAATACTTGCCTTTAGATTTTTGTATGGCTAAATTAGCCGCCATTCCTAATCCTAAATTCTCCTTTAAACTATAAACCCTAATTCTTGAGTCTTTTTTAGCCATTCTTTTCAAAAGTAATAAAGAATTATCAGTTGATCCGTCGTTGATAGCTAATAATTCCCAATTTTCATAGGTTTGTTTTCTAATACTTTCAATTGCTTCCACTAAAAAATCTCCAGCATTATAGACCGGCATTATGATCGAAACCAAAGGCAACTTGATGTTATATTGCTTCATTCTCAAATAATATAACTATTAATATCCTTTTCTTCTAACCACAAGTTTTATGGTTATAAGAAAAAGGGGTGAATGTGTGATATAGATGTTTATTGATCGCGGGGGCGATTGAGCGCAAAATGCGATCAAAACATCTACTATAACAGCAAACACCACCTTATTCGAAGGACTCTAGACTAATATAACGTCAATCTTCATGATAGAGTCCTTCATTGGGCAGGTTACCTGGTCACCCAAGTGTATGTGCAGACGCCGGAGGCTTCAGCCTGGACCTTATCTTCCCACCACTGTTTGAAAGTGGATAAATCACCGTTTGAGGGTGAAGTCCAAACGCGAATGCGTCCGGGGGAAGAAATCGAGTAGGTCGAACCGCCTGTTAGCCAATAGCCAACGCAATCGCCAGCATTAAAGCCGTCGATTGTTACTTTCCACCAAGCTGCACCAATGGTGCCAGCGGGGATCTGATAGACACCTTCCGGATTAGGAGTAGTGTAAAGTTCCAGATCGCCAAAGTTGGTGATAGTAACGGGCGCGGATTGGGCGGTGGGCGTGGCGGGTTGTTCGACCACGGGGGGTTGAACAACAGACGGCTGTTGGATAGAGACATATCCCATGCGGACTAGCCAGGCCTGTGTTTCACGGCTTGACTGAACGCAAATACCAGAGGCGTCGGCGACTGCAGAAACGCAGTTTTCATCGAATTTCCAGGTACCTTGGGGGTTGCCCTCAACGACGGCTGTCGTTTTGATTGCGGTCGGTGCCTCTGTGGAAGGGACAGCCTCGGGATTGCTAGCGAGCCATTTATTGGCTTGCTCCTGGTCTAAACAACCGGATTTGTTGCTGACTTTAGTCTCGCAACTTTCGTCGTACTTTTCGCCACAGGCGGTTAAAGCCATGGCGAGGACCAGCAGGATGCTGATCAGGGTCAAATGTTTCGTAGTCATTTCTATTTCTCTTTATTCTCATTCTAAGCTCGTTAAAAGCCTTAGCAGGTAACAGCAGAATTGCTGTTGAGTCGACGGTGCGTTGGCACTAGTCTACCTGAACTTGCTTTTCTCAACATCCGTTAGGTTTGGCGTATTTGCTTGGCCTTGGAATTATCTACACCACAGTGGTGTAAGTAGGGGTTGAGTAAACTCCCTGGTTCCTGATTTTTTCTCCTTTCTTTTGATGGATTCCGCGATGAAGACAATTTAAAGATACAAATTAAGAAATGCGAATGTTGCGAATATGCGAATAAAATCTAATTTACATATTCATAACACCCGCATCCCTTTGTGTAGATTCATATCATTTATACACCTGATTGTGAGTACCGATGTCGAGAAATTCGATCGTATCTTCACTTTCTTGAAAGATTACTCTGATATCTCCTGTAATGCTGAATGATTGCTTTTCTTTCATTGTTCCTGTCAATCGATGACAATGAAGCAGAGGATCATTTTTATCTTTGAGAAACAGCTCATATTTACTGTTAAACCTCTCAAGAAGATTAGAGTTGGTCTTTATTCTTTTATCAAAGTTTTTTACAAAGTGTTTGTGAAATGTTACTTTCATCTTTTGTCAGAAAGCAAAAATTTGAGTCCGTCATCTTTATCATTAAAAGCATAGATATTTTTACCATTTTTTATATCTTCGTCGATCTTCTTGTATCGTTTTTTGGCGGCCGGTGAAAGTTTGATGTATTCCTCGGTTGTTTTACTTTGACTTTTGCCAAAGACGATTGTCTCGAGGCGATTAAGCCTAGTGACAAGCTCTTCAAAGACTGATTTTGGTAGTGATATTATTCGATTCATATGCTATTATTTTAAACTTTGACTTCGGTTTTGTCAATCAGTGTATTTGTTTGTCTTCAATGTGGAATCCATGATGCTCTAATAGTCGATTCTGGACGCACGAACCAAAGGTTCGTTTGCCAGAATGACGTTTAGCATCTAGGAAAGGTAATTCAGGTTCCAGGTACAAGACTGTACCTGGCTTTGCGTGTTCTGCCATGTTTGCCCGTAAAATATGCCCATTTGCCCATAAAAATATTAGTAACCTGATTTAGTCATTTAAGACTAAAATAGACATCTTTTCATCTTGTCCAGACTCAAGCTAATCGAGCCCGATTCGGAATCAAAATGTCTATAAAAATGTCTATACCCATTTTGTAAAAGTGCTCTAAAGACGAGATCGCCTTGCTTTTTGACGAGTCTTCTTCAGACACGCCGTCTTCCTTTTGGGAAGGCGGGGACTAGTAAATGCTCCGCCCTTAGGCGGAGCGCTAGTCCCCGCCGGGACGAAACAAGTTTCTTGAACTCGAAAGCCCAAGGAGTAGTCTCGAATAATCGGAACTATTCTCTGAGCTTTGGGCAACCCTCCTTCGTTCATGTTCGGCTCGTGGTCTTTGTCCACGCAGCCGAAATATTCACTTCGGATGGGTAAGAATCTGTATTCCCGCCAAACGGGAAACAGATTCTAAAAAAATGCCCAAGAATTAGGAGGCCGCTGAGCGACCCCCAGATTCCTGGGTATTTATCGGGTACCATTCAGTACCCGATTGAATAATACAAAATTTATTATTTAACGGAATCAGGTATCGCATGGTACCTGATATGTTTCGTCCCTTAAACATATGGCCCATAGTATAGCATATTAAAAGGAGAATTTCAACTATAGTGATGATTGGGGAGAGTTAATTATGTTTATACACAAACTATAAACAAAGGCCGGAATTGAATAGCTATAAGCTATAAATAACCAAATCTACAAATAAGCAAGTAGACAAATCAATGATTTAATCATTTAAATGATTAAAAATAATTTGAATATTGATTTGTAGATTTGTAGATTTGATTATTTGTTTATTAGAAGCTTAGGTTTTTTTCCTTAGTTTTAGGCCGATTCCGGCGCCTAAGATATTGCCAGCCAGCAAGAGTAGTCCGAATTCCGGTCCGGAGGCAGGTACTTTTGAAGCTGCAGTGACCTGTTTTTCGATACAAAGTTGACTAGTGTCGTCATCATAAGCGTTAGATGAATTGGCTTTAACAAAATTAGTGACGCAAAAGAGACCTTTATCAGCAGGCAAATTAGCCTGAGGCAAAACTTTCATTTTGAGGTAAAAGACCTTTTCCTGGTCGACTTCAAAATCGCCGGCATTCCAAGTGATTTCACGGGTATTTGCATTATAAGAGCCTGGTCCTTCAAGAGGATCCAAATAAGAAGGGACAGTGTCCTTGACTTCCATTCCGACCAATTTTGTCGTCGAAGTATTTTTGATTTTTACTTTAAAGAAAACAACTTGATCAGGTTTAAAACGGGGATCGGAAACTGAAAGGTTGTCAACGTATTCATAAATGTTAGCATCATTTGATGTTCCTGGTTTTCCGACCATTTTATCAATGACGATAGCATAAGAAGGGCACGGTTGTCCATATTGTCCATATTGACCGACGCAATCGGCATAAACAGGGATGTTAGATACTAGATAATAGATTATAGAAGCGAAAAGAAAAACAAATATTTTTTTCATGTCGATATTATACTATAAGATTGTAGGGTTGTCAACTATAGGATGATGAAACTGTTAAACGGTTAAACAGTTAAATGAAGAGAGTGTATAATTCACCTATGAAACTTAATGCTAAAGAACTTCGCGATGTTGATGAAAAAGAAATCGCTGATAAGTTAAAGTCAATAAAGCGTCGTCCGATCTACTTTATCCTCGAAAATATCTATGATACTTATAACATCGGCGGTTTGTTCCGGCTGGCTGATGCTCTGGCGATTGAGAAAATGTATATTTGCGGAGAGAGCGAAATACCGCCCAATTCAAGGATAAAAAAGGCGTCGATCGGGACGTATAAGGTAGTACCGTGGGAATACTGCAAAACGGCAAAAGAAGCGATTATCAAGGTTAGAGACGAGTCAGTAAAATTTTTATCACAGCGGGGCCCCTACCCCAAAAGTGAAAAAATTTCACTCGTCTCGTCTCCACAGGTCATAGCAGTCGAGCAATCTCCCGATTCAGTTCCTTACACTAAAACTAACTATTCTTTGCCGGTTGTCTTGATATTCGGCAATGAGACATCTGGCGTGACAGAAGAAGCTCTTAAATTAGCTGATCAGATCGTCGAGATACCGATGTGGGGGATTAATAAAAGTTTAAATGTCATTGTCTCTGCGGCGATTGTTAGTTATCATATAATCGACTCGGCAATGTAATTTTTATCACAGTGGGGAACCCCTACCCCAAAAGTGAAAAAATTCCATTCCCTCGTCTTTGCTATAATTAAACAATGATAAAACTATATTCGTTTTCAAAAAAGATCCATCGGTTATTAGCCCTTATTATTGCTTCTTTAGGATCGGTGATGATGATAACAGGTCTTAGCATGAAGTACGGCTGGTTTTTGGACCCGATTACAGCAAGAGTAATTCATAGTTTATTTAGCTTATATTTTGTAATTGCTTTAGTACCCATGACACTTGCCGGGTTAATAATGTTTATCTTTCCTTATTGGCAGAAAGCAAAGGCGAAAAATCTTAATAAGTCTTCATAACTTTTTTTATAGGTCATTAGTTTAGCTTCAAAAATACCCCTTGACAAAGTCAAAAGTATCCTTTATTGTTTAATTATAGGATAGTTTTAAGAAGGATCCGATTAAAAGTTTAAAATAAAAACCTATGATAAAGCACTTTGAAGACGAGAACTTTTTCGAAGGTCTGTGGAGCGGATAAAAGAGAGTCAAGAATCTAGAATTTAGAATTAAGAGTTGAAATTCTAAATTCGAAAACTTTACGCCACCGAGTCGGAGGAACGTTTCCAAAGGCTCGGTGCGTTTTTTGTAGAAACTGTTAATGAGTCAACGAGTATCTTGAAAAAAACGTCTAATTATATTAAAATAGCGCCATGCCATCCGAAGAAGTCGCTACAAATTTTGTCCTAGGAGGAGGAATCTCTTTAGTAAGTATTGGACTAAGGAAGGCTATTAATTTTATTGCTGAAAGACGATTCGCATCAAGCGATCCTAATGCTTATAGAAGATTCGGAAGAACATTTAAAGATCAAAATGATTTCAATACAACTGTAGATAGTAATCAAGAAGCAACAAGATATTTTACAACTACGGGTATCACAGAATTTATAATTCCTTTTGTAGTTGGTCTTGCTGGATTAGCAACATGCGTTGTAGGAGCTATCAACGGCGATTTAAACTTAATTGCTTTAGCGTCTTTGCCTACAGTTACACACGGAGGCGATTTTATCTTAAAAAGGTTTGCGCCCCATCCTAACAAGAAATAATTCTCCAATTTCGAGGATAAGGAGTTTTTTTAAGAATTACGTTTAAGAAATCTTATTTTTGCTTGCAAAAAACCGAACATATTTATTTGTCCTTTATTTACTAAATCTACATTACTCAATTCTTGAGCAGCTTGAAGAATAGCTTTTTTTGTTGTTAATTCTTTTGTCTCAAGTTGATATTGATAATAAGAGCTTATACTTTACCCCATAATTCAGACCACTGGTCAAGATATGTTTTGACCAGTTAAAATTAAGGTTAAATTATGGGAAACACAATAAGAAGGCAACACCAA